>Ga0213869_10000781_pt1 | contig 24808 bp, 38 predicted proteins | sample PICome_10_FD_160083 | JGI IMG/M metagenome (GOLD analysis project Ga0213869, IMG submission 160083) | Coastal seawater microbial communities near Pivers Island, North Carolina, United States - PICO132 | ecosystem: Environmental > Aquatic > Marine > Coastal | place: USA: North Carolina...
GCAACGGCTCTACTGATGGTCCATTTATCTACACAGGATTCAGACCTGCTTGGATAATGGTTAAACGATATACAGCAACCGGTAATTGGCAGATGTTTGATTCTAGTAGAGATTTATATAACCCAGAAAACGGAAGACTTTACGCTAATTTAGTTGATGCTGAAAACGACCAAAATAGTGTTGATTTCGTATCTAATGGTTTTAAATTAAGAGATACATCAGGCGATAACAACTCAAGCGGTCAAAGTTACATCTACATGGCATTTGCCGAGAATCCTTTTAAAAACGCTAATGCGAGGTAAACAATGTATTACTTAGGAAGTACAGTATTAAGACTTAACTCACCATTTACGATAGGCGGTACTCAGTATCCCTCTAACTGGCTGACAGTCTCTACTGAGGCAGACAGAACATCGTTAGGGATTACATGGGTTGCTGATCCAGTCAGAGCAGACGATAGGTTCTACTGGAACGGTGACGCTACCATGCCTAAAGCCCTAGAGGATGTTGATGCTGTTGATGAGAATGGTGATCCACTATGGGTGCAAGAGCTAGACAACTCTGATCCATTGAATCCTGTGATGGTTGACACTACTGAGCGTCTAGTGACTAGAGGTTTAAAGTACACATGGATTGAACAGGTTAAAGACACAGCCGGTAAGATGCTGGCTCAGACTGACTGGATGGTAACTCGTAAGTTTGAACGTGATGTAGACATTCCTGCTGACGTAGTAACTAAACGTGCAGCTATTGTTGCTGAGTGTACTCGACTAGAAACAGCTATTACTGTAGCAGCAGATATGGATGCTTTTATTGCAGTAGTGCAAGACCAGAGGTGGTCTAATGAGTGATCCTAGATTAAAGAGAGCAGGTGTGTCAGGGTTTAACAAACCTAAGCGTACACCAAACCATCCTACTAAGTCACACGTTGTTGTGGCTAAAGAAGGTGACAAGGTTAAGACTATAAGGTTTGGTCAGCAAGGTGTGTCAGGTGCAGGTAAGTCTCCTAAGACAGCATCAGAAAAAGCTAGACGTAAATCATTTAAAGCGAGACACGCTAAGAATATATCTAAAGGTAAGATGTCAGCAGCATACTGGGCTAACAAGGAGAAGTGGTAATGGAAGATACCAATCAACAGTTAGGTAGGCTACAGGCTCAAGTAGAGTCTTTACAAAGACAGATGGAAGAACTACGCATAGATGTTAAGTGTATGTCTGATGTCGTTACTAAGTGGAAAGGTGCAGGTGCTTTACTGCTTATACTAGGTGCTTCACTAGGTTGGTTAGTAGATGCTATCGCTAGACGGTTATAAAAAATACTTGACTTTATTGTTAATATGTGGTATAATAACCATACAAGGTTGTAGTTCATTAGGACTAATTAAAGCAGCAATGCCAGGTAAATCTGGTACTAATGTTAATGCTAATGCTCAGGTAGGAAAAGAGAACACACAGCAGGTAGTAGGTCAACAAGACAACACCAAGATTGAAGGTGAGAATGTTAATGTTAGTCAAAAGGAAAACGACACCAGCATTAACACATCTAAAGTAGATAGCTTAATACAAAATAATACTAATGTACCGATGTGGTACTTATTGTTGTTGGTATTAGGGTGGTTACTTCCTAGTCCACAAGAGATATGGAATGGGTTCATCGGATCAATAGAAAGAATAATTCATGGCAAGAAACATAACAGCCGTAAAGACCAGAACTAACGACAGCGCAAAAGTTGATATGTATACTGTTCCAGCAAAAAACACTGCTGAGATACACATGATTTATATCTTAGCTACTGCTGGTAATGAGGACGCAGACTTGTACTGGTACGACAGTCACTCAACAACAGAGTATCCATTAGCTCATGCTAAAGCATTGCAAGCAACTAATGGTGAGTATTTGTTGTTAAAAGACTTACAGATAGATTTAAAAGAAAACGATGTAATTCGTGTTAAGAATAGCGGTACATCAAGCACGATTACTTACATAGTTACTATGAATTTAGCACCATCATTAGCAACACAATTTCACTCATAGATAGGAGATAGATATGCCAGGATACGGATACGGTAAACCAATGAAGAAGAAAAAGCCAGTAAAGAAAAAGAAGTAATGCCTAAGGCAAAGTCTAAAGTAAATCAGGCTGGTAACTATACTAAGCCTACGATGAGAAAGAGACTGTTTGAGCAGATTAAAGCTGGCAGTAAAGGCGGTAACGCTGGTCAGTGGTCTGCTCGTAAGGCGCAAATGTTAGCAAAGCAATACAAAGCTAAAGGAGGAGGTTATAAGTAATGCCTCTAAAGAAGTCACAGAAAAGCCTAAAGAAGTGGACTAAGCAAGAATGGAAAACTTCTGATGGTTCTCCTAGTAAAGGTAAGAAAAGATATTTACCTAAAGCAGCTTGGGATAGTTTATCTCCTTCTGAGAAAGCTGCTACCAACAAAGCTAAAGCTAAAGGTAATAAAAAAGGTAAACAGTTTGTTAAGCAGCCTAAAGCTATAGCAAAGAAAACCAAAAGGTTTAGATAATGAACTACTTAGATTTAGTTAATGACGTACTAATAAGACTTAGAGAAGATGAGGTAACTGCTACAACAGATACTCCATACGCTAAACTTATTGGTAAGTTTGTTAATGACGCTAAAAGAATGGTAGAAGATTCTTTTCAGTGGAATGTATTAACAGAAACATTAACAGTAACTACTGCTAATGATTTGTTTAACTATGTTCTTACTGGTTCTGGTCAACGGTTTAGAGTATTAGATGTTGTTCATTCTGAAGACGATGTATTTTTACAGCCTGTTACATCTAGCGTAATGACTAACTATCTTTTAAACGCATCAGTGCATAAAGGCTCACCATACTATTATAACTTTAATGGTGTTAATAATGGAGACACACAAGTAGATTTGTATCCAGTACCTGATGGTGTTTACAACATTTACTTTAACATCTTTAAACCACAGGTAGCATTAAGTGCTGGAGCAGACGAGTTACTTGTTCCTGCAGAGCCAGTAATTAAATATGCTTACGCACAGGCTGTAGCAGAACGAGGTGAAGATGGTGGACTAGCAGCACAAGAAGCTACTGCATTAGCTGATATATCTTTAGCGGATCATATAGCTATGGCAGCACATCGACAGAATGATGAATACATCTGGCATCAAGTCTAATGGCTGGTAGATTACAATCATCGACAATATCAGCACCAGGCTTTCTTGGTATTAACACACAAGAGAGTAGTGTTGATCTTGCGTCAGGCTATGCACTAGAAGCATACAATTGTGTCATAGATAAGTTTGGTCGTATTGGTGCTAGACGAGGTTGGCAGAAAGTAAACAGTTCTACTAACTCTGATCTAGTAGCAAACGACATTGAGTTTATTTATAACATACCTGAGACAGATGTAACGCTATGTGCTGGTAATGATTTAATACTTACCAGAGCTAGTGGAGCAAGTACATTAGTAACAGCAGTTAATACTACAGTATCTAATGCAGCAGGGACAGGTACAACAGCATACAGCATCACAGGTAATGATTGGATGGGTGCTAGTATTGTGTTCGGTGAAGGACCGGATGTTAGTCCTCATGCTTACTTAGCACAGGAAGGACACTTACCGTTAGTCTATCACAAACTAGGAGCTAGTCATGCACACACAGGTGCTTATGGTTTTAACTTACTTAGCGATGCTGGCTCAGTACCTACCACCTACGCTTCTGCTAGTGATTTTAAGCCTAATGTAGTTATAGGTGCATACGGTAGGACATGGTGGGCTGACATTGCTAACGATAAACAGACACTTTACTTTAGTGCGTTATTAGACGGTACTAACTTAGCAACAGGTGACTCAGGTTACTTGTCATTGATTGATGTGTTTCCTAACGGAGACGAGATAGTAGGACTAGCAGCACACAATGGTTTCTTAATTATATTTGGTAGAAGAAACATTGCTGTTTATGCTAACCCTATTGATGTTACTAGATTAGAGTTAGTAGACTTAGTAGCTAACGTAGGATGTATTGCTAGAGACAGTATTGTCAACACAGGTACGGATGTTATGTTCTTGTCTGACACAGGTGTAAGAAGTATTGCCCGTGTTATTCAGGAAAAGTCAGCACCTATTAATGACATATCGTTTAATGTTAGAGATGACTTAGTAGCATTTGTAGAATCAGAATCTAATAAAGAAAAGATTAAAGCAGCTTACTACCCTAAAGATGCTTTTTATATTTTAACACTACCAACATCTAAGTATGTATTTTGTTTTGATCTGCGAGGTAGACTACAGAATGGTGCAGCAAGGGTTACTATCTGGGATAGTATTGAACCCACCGCCCTACATGTCACTTATACAGGCGATCTTCTCATAGGTAAAGCAGGATACTTAGGTAAGTACTTTGGATTCTTAGATGACACAGCAAAGTACAGACTACGTTACTACACTAACTACTTTGACTTAGGTAGTCCAACAACTATGAAGTTCTTAAAGAAAGGTAACTTTGTAGTAGTAGGGGGTGTAGGGCAGGACGTAGCATTAAAGTATGGTTTTGATTACATTAACTCATATCGATCAATAACTAAGCAACTACGAACTGGTTCTGTTTATGAGTACAACATTGGTGAGTACGCTATTGCAGAGTTTTCTAGTGGTTTAGTTCTTGAAGAAGTGAACAGTAACTTAGGTGGTTCAGGTTCTATTATGCAATTAGGGTTTGAAGCAGATATAAATCAAAGTCCATTGTCAATACAAAAGATAGATATTTATGTTAAAGCAGGTAAAACAGTTTAGGGATTATTATGTCTGATTATACAAAAGCAACTAACTTTACATTAAAAGACGGATTAAGCAGTGGTGACGCAGGTAAGATTATTAAAGGATCAGAGATAGATGCAGAGTACACAGCTATTGCATCTGCTGTAACATCTAAAGCTGATCTAAATGGTCCTACGTTTACTGGAACACCTGCTGCACCTACAGCATCTTTTGGAACATCAAGCACACAATTAGCTACAACAGCTTTTGTTCAAGCTGGTTTAGCTGGTGCGTATCCTGTTGGTTCTATTTACATGAACGCTACTGTAGCAACTAACCCTGCTACGTTACTTGGGTTTGGTACTTGGGTAGCGTTTGGAGCAGGTAAAGTTCCTGTAGGTTTAAATGCTGCTGACTCAGACTTTGACACTGTAGAAGAAACTGGTGGTAGTAAAGATTCAATTATACCTACACACAACCATGCAGCAGGAACTCTTGTAAACGCTTCTGCTGGAGCGCACCAGCACACAACTGGAACAGGTAGATCAGCAAGTACTGCTGGTAGTACTGTAAGTTACTTTTCTGGATTACAAGGAGGAGCTTCTGGTACAGCTTTGTCAACTACAGATTCACAAGGCGCACACGTTCATACAATATCGGGTGACACAGCTAATGCAGGTGAATCAGCAACAGGTAAGAACTTACAACCGTACATCGTAGTTTATATGTGGAAGCGTACAGCTTAATTTTAAAAGGGCAAACAAATGTTAGGTAAAATAGGTGGTGGTATTATAGGAGCAGTAGGAGGTTATCTTGGAGGTAAGAAGATAGCTGACGGTTTAGGTAAACAAGGTGCGTTGATGCAAGCTGCTGGAGAAAAAGCAGCAGGTATGGCTCAGTTTAAACCTGTGGCAATGGTTGCTACTCCTTTTGGTTCTACTACTGGAACAGGTGGTTATACTGTATCTCCTGAAATACAAGCATTACAACAACAGTTATCAGGACTGTATAGTCAAAGTCTAGGACAGGCTGAACAGGCTCAAGGAATGATGCCACAGTTCCAACAAGCTGCTCAAGGTTTATTAGGTTTAGGTCAGCAATATATTTCACAGAGTCCTGAACAAGCTAGACAACAATATATGTCAGAACAGATGGCTGCCCTCCGTCCGTATGACATTGAAGAAGAACAGCGTTTAGCTTCTAGTGTGTTTGGTCGTGGACGAGGTGGACTAAGTGTTGGTGCTGGTGGACAACCAGAACTACAGGCTCTATCGGAATCAAGAAACAGACGTAACTTACAACTAGCTGCTGCTGCAGATCAAGCTGCACAACAACGTATTGGTTTTGGTGCAGGTTTATTTGGTCAAGGAGCAAAAACACTTGGTCAAGGTTATGGCATACAAGAACAAGCACTTGCTCCGACTGCTGCTTACTTAGGGTTACAAGAAGCTACAATGCAGCCAGCAAGACAACAGTACTTAGACTCACTAGAAGAAGCTAGACTACGTGCTGCTGCTGGAGCACAGGCAGGTAGCTTGTATATGGGAGGTGCTATACCTTCTGCTCAAGCTTATGGACAACAAGCTGGTGTACGTGGTGGTATGTTAGCTGGTTTAGGTCAAGGACTAGGGAGTTCTTTCTCAGGACTTTTTGGAAGTTCAGGAGGAGGAACTTCTAATTTAGCTAACTTAGGACGGATGGGTTAATTATGGCAAGTACAATAGCATCTTTGTTTGGTCCTTCTGCTGAAGAGATTGTTTACGAAAGACAGAAAGAAGAAAGAGACAGACAAGCACAACAATATCAGACTACATTGTCAGGACTACGTGACACTCCTGGAGCATCCACTGGTTACGCTCTAGGTTATCAGAGTGGTCAGGGGTTAGGTCAGGCTGTTGGTGGTTTGTTTGGTAAGTCAACGGAGCTAGAAGACCCTCGTTTAGCTAAAGCATTACAGATGAATCAAGCATTTGAAGGTATAACTGCTGCTGATTTGAGTGATCCAAACAAACTAGAATCACTAGCAGAAAAACTACAAACTCAAGGAAATACAGAAGCAGCTTTTAAATTACTTGATAGAGCAAGAACACTAAGGACTGCGATGACTCCTGATTTAAAGAGTCCTGGAACTAGGTTCCAATTAGCAGATGGTAATATAGTTACTGGAGGATATGTAGATGGCATGGCTGTAGGTGTCGATCAACAAGGTAATCGTTTTTCTTTAGGCGAAAACTATAGAGTTATTGGTGATGCTTCAGGCGCACCTAGTCCTGCAGAATTAACAAGCACAAGTGCTGCTTTAGAAAGAATAGGAGCAGATGATTGGGAGGATGATGGTTATCAAAATCAAGTTGCTAGTTTAGCAAAAACTATTCAAAATACAGACCCTAGTCAATCTTTAGGTTGGTATCAAGCTGTAGAGCAAGCTCACCTTGCAATACAACAACAAAACCAAACGGCACAAGAAGAACAAAAAGCACAAGATGCTTCTGACTTTATGATGAGTATAGGAATGCGTCCTGCTGGACAAGGAGAAACATTTGGTGTTGACGATAGAGGAATTGGTTACATTAAAAATGCTGATGGTCAAATTATTCTTAGAAGTAATAGAGTATTAACACGCTCTGAAATTAGAAATTACTTACCTGAGTATGAGGCTAGGCTAGATGCGTTAGGTGCTAACATGGGTCAAGGAACTCCTAGCTCTAAGTTAAGACCTCAAGGAAAGATTGGTGATACTTATGATTCATTTGGAGGCGTTGAATCAAGAAAACCACAAACAGGTAAACTAAGGTCTCAAGGAACTGCTACTGCTCCTAGACCACAAACAACTAAAATGAGGTAACATGGCAGCTATAAAACTACCTACATACGAAGAGTATAAGCAAAGGCTTGCTGCTAATACTCCTCTTATTAAGCCTGAAGAGATGGCTGATCCTGTAGCACAAGAAGAGCCAATAGATTATGACAGTCTTCCTAAAGTAGATTACATACCTGAAGGTGGTATAGAAATACCTAGACCAACTGCTCCTGAGATTATGTCTTATGGGTGGAATGTCAAAGGCATAACAGACTGGCAGAGTCTAGGTAAAATAGGCAGGATAAAAGGTTGGTTTAATGGAGGCATGTTTGATGGATCTGAGTACAAACAACTTGATGAATTTTATGGTGAAGATTTTAATAATTTAACTGAGTCAGAAAAAAGAGATAGAATAAATGAGGTTGACAGGTTAAATACAATTAGAAATAATTTTTCTGTTCTTGCTTACGGAGAAGATAATTCTTTATTAGCTGGTGCTTCTGGTTTTGTAGGGACGTTAGCAACACCTACTACTCTTGTTCCTGGTTTGTCATGGGCTAAGTATGGAGCAACAGGTCTTGGAGTTACCTCTGCTTTATTTGGGGGAGAGTATAACTTACTAGAACAGTACGCTAATAAAGGTAATGTTAATATGGGGGAGTTAGCAACTACAACAGCACTTGCTGGAGCAGGTGGTTTAGGTTTAGGACTAGCAGGTAAAGGCGTAATGCGTTTGTTAAACGGTGCAAAGCCTGTAGCTGTTTCTCAAAAAAGCATTGCTCAATCAGAAGCAGATCAGATACAAGATGCTATGGATGATGCTGTTATAGATGAGATACCGCCAGAAAAATTAAATGAATATGTAAAAGAAAAGACAGGGTTTTCTGATGATAAAGTAGTGAGTGCTACTGCTAATGCAGAAAGAAAGCCACAGCCTAGAAGTAAAGAAGAGATACTAGAGACTAGAGAAATTGAAAAGACAAGTATAGACGCAGATACTATCAACAGAAGTCCTACTGTTAATAGGTACGTTACTCCTATTATTGAAGGCTTTGCAAGAATAGACGAGAAGTTTAAACTAGATGGTTTATTAAAGAACAGAGTTAATCGTTACTTCTATCGTAGCTATACAAATGCTATGGATAAAATAACTCCATCACATAGTTTATTAAAAGGGTATAAGAAGATGCCCAAACAACAACAAGAATCTTTTGATAATTTACTTCTTAATCCTACCGAAGAAAACATAGCTGCTGCTGGTAAACTTCTTGATGACTATTCTCCTGTTAGTGCTAAAGAGCTACAGGATTTAATGACTAAAGTTAGACAGATGACAGACGAGTTAAAGGCTGCAGGTATAGACGTACCAGCTAATCCTAACTACATCCCTCGTATTGTTAAAGATTCAAAAGGACTTCAAAGGTTTCTTAATAAGAATCCAGAAGTTGATACTGTTGTACAGAAAGCATTAAAGCAAAGAGCGCAAGCACTTAAATTAAAAGACACTACTAAATTAAGTAATGAAGATAGAAACTTTATTATTAGTAACATACTACAAGGTAGACATGTTGGTACTAATAAAGCAGGTAAATTATATTCAAGAACAAAAAAGACTAGACCTAAAAGAGAAACATTTTTAGAGCCTCGTAAAATAAAACTAGTTAATAAAGAAATGCAAAAGTATTATGAGAATCCTTTAAATTCTACTATGCGTTATTTTATGGATGCTCATAAACTTATAGAAAAAAGAAACTTTTTCAATTACAAAAATACTAAGAACGCTACCATGAAGGGTACGGGTTTAGATTTAGAAAAATCTGCTACTAATTTTTTTAAAGATTTAGAAGATGCAAACCTAGATGATAATACTGTAACAAGACTTGAAGAAATGTTCAAAGCAATTTTTGTTGATGCTGACAGATCATTAGGTGGGGCACAGAAAGCATACAAAGACTTAGTTAATGCTTCACTGTTGGCTAATCCTTTATCAGCACTAACGCAGCTAGGTGATGTTACTTTAGGTGCTTGGAAATTAGGTGTTAAGAACGTAGCAAAAGGTTTAGTAGGCAGGGATGTAGACATTGTAAAAGATTTAAACATAGATCAAGCAATGTTAGAACATTTTTCTTCTGGTACTAGCATGACTAAATTAGTTGATGATATGCTAGAGCTTACTCAGTTTAAAAGAATGGACCGTTTAGGTAAAACATCTATTATAAATGGAGCGTGGAAAAACGTACAGAACAAAGTTAAAACTGACAAAGGAATTGCTCAGTTAAAAAAAGAATACGGTACTGCTTACGGTCCTGAGTTTAATAAATTTATATCTGATATTAAGAATGGAGAAATAACACCGCTTACAAAAGAGTATCTGTTTAATCAGTTAGCGGAGTTCCAACCTATTACTCCTGCTCAAATGCCAGAGGCATACTTAACAGCAAACAATGGTAGGCTACTATATACCTTACAAAGTTTTACTATTAAACAAGTAAATTTAATTAGAAAAAACATAGTAGAAGAAGTACAGAAAGGTAACTATAAACAAGCAGCTAAAAATTTATTAGGTTTTTCTTTATTGATACCTCCTTCAAACATGGCTATTGATTACGGTAAGGAAAGGTTATTAGGTAGAGATCCTGATTTTTCAGATGAGTTAGTTAGAAGGTACGCTAACAACGCACTTAAAGTGTTTGGTTCTTCTGAATATGCTGTTGATAGGTTACTTAAGACAGGTAAGCTAGGTGATTTTATTCAAGATACTTTCTTACCTCCTATGGAAATGTTTGACGGGTTGATTAAAACTGGTCAAGCAGCAATAGTTAATCAAGAATTTGATCCTGCTGTAACTGCACAGCTACCAATAGTAGGAAGACTCGCCCATTACTGGGTATTTGGTGGGCTAGAAGATTGGAACGAGAAACAGAAACAAAAAGATCGTAGAGAATATAACGAAAAATATGGTATCGATAAAAAGAAATATGGAATGGAAGGTTAACTATGGCTAGTGTATTCGATAAGTATCTAACTACAAACAAGTATCAGCAACAGAGAGATGCAAGTCCTGTGTTGTCTGCTATTAATCAAAGAAGGCAGCCTACATACGATGAGATACAGGAACAGGAAAGACTTAATCGTAAGGCAGGTGTTACCTTACCTAGATTTCAAGGTAGTCTTAAAGCAGGACAAGCCTTAAAAAATATAGGTGGTCTGACTTATGTAGTAGAAGATGGTGCTGCTGCTCCAACAGAAGAAACAGTATCTACTCCTAGAGGCATGAACTTATTTGAAGAAGCGCTTAGTCTTCCTGATGAACCTGCTCCACCTACATATCAAGGTGGTATGCCAGAGCGTAGACCAATGCAACCACCTGTGCGTTCTGAGCAAGGATTGTTTAATCCTCCTCAACCACAGATGCAACCACCTACAATAGATACAACCATTGATGATCTGATGTCACAGTTACAAGGCTACGGTAGACCACCTACTATGCCTGACTTTGATAAGCCTGCACAAAGAGACTTAGGTTTACCTGACTTCACTACTCCAGGATTTGCACCTCCAGGTTTAATGACTCCTCAGTTACCACAACCCAACGTACCTCAAGTAGCTATGCAGCCTAATGTTCCTGATACGCAGAGCGATACTTATACTACAACTGCTGAAGAAGCTATTATAAGAGGATCAACTAGTGACATGACAGATGAAGAGTTTGATGCGTACATTAATAATTATTACAATTCTCTTATGGGTAGATAATAGCATGGCACAAATAGTAGATCCAAATCCAATAAGATTTCTTGATGCCTTTGGTAATAAAATAGGTAGTGATGGCTTTGAAGCTGCAACAGGTATCTATGATTTTAACAAACAAGCTGACAGAACAGAGGCAGCTAATAAAGGGTTTTATAAGACAGGTGAAGCTGCTGTTGATCTAGCAAAAAGTACTTTTGATAGAGAACTTAGTCCTCAAGAAAAGTTATTAATTAAGCATGAAGGTTTTACTACTGTTCCTTATTTAGATACTGAAAGCATACCAACAATAGGCATAGGTCAGACAGGGCAGTACTTTGATCCGTTAGATATACAAACAGGATTTGAAGAAGCGGTGGCAGATAAAACTAATGCAGTAAAAGAAGAGTTTGATGATGCTTACAATTTAGCAGATGACACTAAACAAGGAGCATTACTAAGTTTAGTTTATCGAGGTGACACAAGAAATAAAAATACAGGTAACCTTTATCAGTGGGTAGGTAAGTATAAAAAGGCAGTAGATAGTGGTAAAAAAGCAGACATGAATAAAGCCTTTGAAGAGTTCTGGGATAACAAAGAATACAAAGACTTAATGGTTGATGATCCTGATGGTGGTGTCTTGACTAGGATAAGAGAAAACTCTAATATCTTATTTGGTAAGACTAAGTAATGGAACAGTTCATCATCAACTTCTGGGAGATCATATCAGGTCTTCTTATTGTAGTGTTCCTAGCAATAACTTGGAAGGCAGAAATTGGGGCGCGCATCTCAGTGTTAGAAGAGAAAGTACGCGCCCTGTTTGATCTAGTTAACAGTAAGAAAGATTAGATTTCACACACCCCTGCTGTACAAGCCAGTTGCTGTGCTCCTTCTACGTTGTCATCCTCTTCAGTAAGACTATCCCAATCAATAGTATCAGGCATCTTATGAAGCAGTTCCAAGTACTCTTCCTCGCTGCACTCTTCGTATGGTGCTTGGCGATATGTACCTCCATCATAGGGTAAGAAACTTACACCACTGATATCATCGAAGTTCTTCCAACACCAAGCCCCTACCTCTACCCACTCGTCCTCCTCCACTGAGATGGTAACTGATGGCTTGTGTTCACACCAATGCTTCTGATACATCATCCATAAGTCTAGGTGCTGAGTAGCTGTCAAGTCCTCACGCAGTAGTGCATTGTGTGGTGCTTTCTTAGGAAAGCTGAAGACAGTAGTAGACTCAGGACGCATGACACAATCTTCTGATGGTATCCCTTGCTCTGTCATGAACGATGTAAGAGGATCTTTCTTATCGCCCCTAACCCTGCGGACATAATACTTACTATGTCGAGGATGAATACCACTGGCAGAATCAACAAGCTGACTAACAGTGCCACTAGGTTTAACACAAGTGATGGCAGTAGAACAAGGAATATTGAGGTCAGTGGATAGCTGTAAGTTAGTATCAACTGATATGTCTTTGAGTCGTTCAAGAAGTGTTCTAGTCTGTTCAACAGTATCTCCTAATAGTTTGTTGTCCAGTATACCAGTCAGTGATACACCTAGTAATCTCTCTTCCTCAGTGTTGCGTTGCCATATCTTTCTAAGGTAAGGGAAGTGTGTCATAGTAGACTGATAAGTACCTAACTGTGTAGCCAGTCTGACCTTACGTTCTAGGTCATAGATACTATCACCTTCTCTGACTACTACCTCAGATAGATTACAGAACTGGTATGGTCTAAGGATAATCTCAGAGCATGGGTTAGTACCAAACTCCTGTTCAGTATCTCTACGTCCATTCTTCTTAGCCTGATTGATAGCAGCCTCTCTGTTAAAGATACCACGCTCACCACTGTGACTATGATATAAGCTAGTCCACTCATTCATGAACTGTCCTACGTCAGGCTTGGTAATATATACAGCAGAGTTGTTAGCCAATGCTCTGTGAGGATTAGCTTCCCACCATTGACCTGTCTTAGCGTGACGCATCTTGTCATCCTCTAGGTCAGACAATGAGATCATAGCTGAACGCCTAACACCACCCACTACTACTACCTCAGCTACCTTACACATGATGTCGTGGCACTCTAGGGTGTTGAGCTTACGTCCTGCTGCACCTTGAAACTTACGGATAACAAACTCAAACAACTCATTGAGTGGTGCTGGTCCACTGGCTCTACCACCAAAGGTCTTGAGTCTAGCACCTGCTGGTCTGATCTTTCTTAGATCCCACTTAGGTATCTCACCTGAGTACAGTAGTGCTATGACTTGACGTAATGCTTTAGCCCAGCCTTCTTTACTATCAGATACAACAACAGTAGAGTCAGACTTAAACATCTTCTCTGGTATCTCAGGTAGCTTGTCAACATACTTATGTTCAACACTAAAGCCTACACCAGTACCACACAGTAAGATATACATAGCCTCATCAAAGCATTTAGGATCATCAACAGGTAGATAACTACAGTTGTATCCTGCTGTGTTGTCCCTCTCAAGAGCCTTACCTGCTGTCATAATAGAACGCATGGAAGGTACTATCTCTAAGTTCTTAATGGCTTCACGAAGCTCTGAGTCTGTCTCCATAGGCATGACATACTCATGCTTAGTCTCCAGATGTTTCTTCATGAAGTCCATGTATCTATCTACTGTTTCATTCCAGTCTTCTCTACGTCCGTCTGCTTCTACAAATCTACAGTACCTAGACTTCGCTATATACTGCTGGTAAAAATCCATCATTCTATTTCCTTTATTAGTTTATCGTAGTTCTCTTCTACTACATCTTCAAATCTATCTAGTATGTCAGACGAGGTAAGGTCTAATAGCTCTACAATATCTACCTCATCCAACATATTAAGTTTCTCTATGAGTTCAGCAAGCGTCAGTGTGGTCACGTTCAGTCTCCAAGTCCTCTATCTCCATCAATACTAGAGTACAGTATCCAGAGATGTCACGCCATGAGTCATCATACAAAGGGTCACCATTAAGAATCCTAGCTAACTTGTTTGCTATTAACTCAAGAGACTCTACCATATAAGCTGGCATCAAAGGGTAATTACGAGAGTTCTTAATTACTTTCTTTATGTCCTGACTAATCTGACTAACATCTCTATATTCTCCATAAGTACCTGCTCTGGTTTGTAATACCTTTTTAATTTCCATACTGTTTCCTTAGATAATTAATCGAGACAGGCATCTCATCAAAGCTACCGTTGTCTACCTCGTTAAGCATCCAGATACCAGACCAGCTACCGTTAGTCTGAGGAGTTAGATAGTCCTCGTCATGTTGATAGAAGATACCAGCAAAGATACCAGTGATACCTTTACCATCTGCCTTCTTGCTGAAGGAGATAGCTCGGTCTTGTACGTGACCCATTATACAACTCATGTGTTTCTTTTGCAAGAGTAAACCAGGATTACTAACTGGTCTACCCATCACACCAGATGTAAAGTAATGGCTGTATGCTATGCCATTAACAATAGGTACAGAAAGAAAGTCATGAACCTCCCAGTTATATTTCTTTAGATTGAAATCACTGTAACCAATCAACCCTTCTAGTTTTCTATCTGACTCGATAGCTCTATCAATACGTTGCTCGTGATTACCAATAAGAAATATCTTCTTAGGTTTCCATACCTTCTTCTTATTGACACGCTGCCTCTTCTGCTCCTCGATGATAGGCTTCATGAATACATCCATAGCTTTGTTACCAGCTTCGATGTCATCATTGTATGTCCTACCCTCGAATGCTTTCTTACCTACGTCATAGACACTGAGACTTGGCATGTCCCAGTGATCTCCTAAATGAACTATAACATCAGGCTTAGTCTTGACAGCGTACTCACCTGCCCATTCTAAATGCTCGAATGAGTTATTAGGTTTGCATTGTGTATCAGGGATTACTAAGTGTCTCATGTTGACCTTTCTAACAACTGTAAATAATAGACCGCATCTATAACAACCAATGGGTCTGACTTGTTTTGTTTAACAACAACTACTGGTTCTCTACCTTCAGGGCAATTGTCTTTTGCTTGTGAATAGAAAGCATAGACAGCCATAGATTCTCTTGACTTACACTCAACAGATATCTTTAGCTTATCACCTGCCAACTGAGAGAACAGGATGTCCTCACCGCCAGCACCCATACTTGTAGACCTTACATCGTCTTGGGAAAAGGGAAAGAGTTCGAGGATCTGATCTCGGAACCATTGCTGTAGCTTTCTTCCTTTGGCTTTTGCACTTTGGGTTTTGATGGTTTTCTCCTTAAATCTAAGAACTTATCTAGTCTCACTTTCTTAATACTCTTAATCCACTGCTTCGGTATGTGTATCCTAGAGTTAGACTGATCGTGAGAGATTGCAGCAGCAAGACAGACAGCATCGTCAGTCTCATCTACTAAGAAACCTATGCTTAGTACAGGATGTACATCAGCTTTAGAGTTATCTTCCCATCCTGCATCAGCAACAGCATCAACCCATTGGACATAACCTATTGTGAATTGCTTGGCGGTTTCCACAACTGCTTCTCTTGTCTTCTTATCCATAGCAACCTCGCACGTTCAGTTAGTTTATCAATGTCATTGTCGTAAGCAGACAGCACCTCGTCAAATAATTGTTGCTCACCTTCACAGTCTTTAAGTATCTTCTCTGCTTTCTTAGGTCCAATACCTCTTAATCCTGGAATGTTATCAACACGATCACCAGTTAGTATCTGCATATAAAAGTTTCTTATGGCATCTTCTTCCTTTACATAATATAAATCTTGTTTAACAAAGTTGTAGTGCCAGCCACGTAACATGTCTAAGTCTTTATCAATAGACATGACACATGACTGGTCTTCGGGTAACTCGTAGACAGCAATACCTATAGCATCATCTGCCTCTTGACCTTGAATTAATTCAAAGCCCCACTTGCTAACCAAGTATTCTCTAAGGGTGTCGTAGTGTACTGGTTTTCTGTTGTTAACTCTATTACCCTTGTAGTCTTGCTCAGTAGCAATCTTATCTCGGTAGTTTCCTTTACCTGTGATGTAGCCAGAGTAGGACTCGACACCTTGAACACTTAATAAGTTATCAATGAAGTGTCCCATCCTAGAGATAGCATACTTCTCTTCCTCTGGATCATCAACAGAGAATCCCACACGATAGACGAGGATGTCCCCATCAATGAGGGCTTTGACATCCTGCATTGACGGGGTACTCATTACAACGCTTCTTCTAAACTATCATCAAGAGCAGACTCGTCAGCATCGTATACAATCAAGTCAGTAATGACTAGCTTGTTGATACCTGCGGATACACCTGCCTTACCTTTGAACTGGTAAGCATAGGGCTTGATCCACGCTACTCCTTTTGATCCATTACCTACCTTTCCTGATACGCCTGAACCATCTGGCATCTCAGTCTTGATAGGAAACTTCTTAGATTTAGCTACAATATAGAAGCCTTTATCTTCCTTACGCTTCACCTCGATACCTTGATCCTCTAGTGCAGAGACTGCACCATCAGATAGGTTACACAAATCAACCTGATACTTCTCAGACATCTGGTTAGGTGTGTCAAGGAAAGCCCACATGATATCAGCTTTTACCTTTATTGCTTTTAAGTCTTGCATTTTACTTCTCCTTAGTGTGTTGTTGCCCAATTAGTACCTATCTTATACTCACCATCGAGTGGACAACGTAGCCCTAGTGTGAGTCCTGCTTCCTGAATTGCCTGAACGCCAGCTTGACCTACAGATTCAGCAAGTTTTTCATTCGTTTCTATCTGCCATTCATCATGAACATTAGCTACAAATGAAGCATCCATTATAACACGATTTAGTTTAGAATGCAACAATACTAATGCTTGTTTCATTACTACTGCACCTGCTCCTTGTAGTAATACATTCAAGGCAGCGTGTGCTGATCGAACCATGAGCCTACGACCATCAAGACTAGGTAGCCAACCACGTTTAGCTAGTCTATCTACCTTCTGTCTCAGTGTCTTGAGTGCTGGTGTGTTGGCAAGGAAGCTATCGATTAACTTCTTACCTTCACGTTCACCACCACCTACGATAGCACCTATCTTAGCTGGACCTGCACCATAAAGAAAAGCATATATAAAAGTCTTGGCTTGATCCCTGTTAGTAAGACCTGCTGCTTTCATGTTCTTAGTATGAATGTCACCACTCAGTATCTCGTTGGTGTACTCCTCGTCACGCATGTAGTGTGCAAGCATACGTAACTCAAGACCACTAGCGTCTATACCTACCAGTACATTACCATCCTCTACTGTCCAACACTCACGACACTCCTTACCAAACGGATTACCTACACGAGGAACCTGTGCAAGATTAGGTTTAGAATGAGTCATCCTACCTGTCACTGCTCCGTTGGTGATGATCTTACAGTGAACCCTGTCGGAGTTATCAGCATGGTCAATCCATGATTCAACTTGAGCCACCCGTTTCTGAACGAGTAAGTATTCTGCAATGAGTTTAGCTTCAGGTAAGTCAATAGTTTGTAATACTTTCTCATCAACGATCACCGATCCTTTCTCTGTGTGCTTAGTTGGTTGCCAACCCAGAGTCATCAAGCGTTCTGCTATCTGCTTACGTGATCCAGGATTGAACACTTCTACTTTGTCCTTGAGTCTGTTGCCTGTCTTCTCGCTATACCTACGTGTTACAATAGGTCTGAAAACTTCTTGTAGTTCTTCCTCAATTTCGTGTAGTCTTTTCCTCCAACCTGCCAAAAGGAATAACGCTTTCTTAACATCGAGCTTGAATCCTTTCTCTTCCTGTTGCTTAACAATAAGAGCGACTTGATGTTCGAGATCCAATGAGTTACCCCATACCAATAGATCATTGCTAAGACGCTTATGTAGTGTCTCGGTAACGGAAACATCTTGTTTACAATAGCTGACCATCTCTTCTGTAAGCCCACCATCAAAGTCTTTGAAGTCATCCTTGTAGTTTCCTAGTCTGTGACCCCAAGCTCTGAGTGAATGTCCTCCCTCGATGATTGGGTTCAGTAGTCTTGACATGACTAGCGTGTCTGATATTTTGTGATGAGTTGTATCGATACCCCATACCTTTTGTAGCACAGGCTGATCGAACCCTATGATATTGTGTCCTATCAATGTGCTTCTTTCTGTTAGGTATTCTGCTAATTGATCTTTCTCTTCCCATACTCTTACCTCCTTAGTTGATAAGTCTTTAGTAACAGCACACCAGATATGAGTGGCTGTGCTGTTAGTCTCAATGTCTATGATGATTGACCTCATAGTACGTCTTCCTCTTCGTCTTTACGTTCAATCATTCTACCAGAATCCAAGTCATAAAGCAAGCGACACGCTGGTCCAGTGAGTCCAGAGAATCTGTTCTTGAGTACACGTACATGAGTGGTGTGTCTCTCAAGTGGATCATCATCCTGACCATTACGTTCCAGTCCAATCACTAGGTCTGATAGCTGTGCAATAGAACCAGAGCCACGTAATTGTGACAAAGATGTGGCAGCGCCTTCCTCATGTCCCTTACCATCAGGTCTTTTGAGATGTGACACAACGAACAACGAGATACCACACTCAGCCACGAGCATACGTAGCTTAGTCATGATCTCATCGATAGACTTACGCTCATCACCTGACCCCTGTGCTGACACGACTATGGACACGTGATCCAAGAACACGAAACGACAACCTAATCCTTTAGCCAAGTAACGAACTCGACTCAGTATGTTATCGATACTCGTTGATCCGAAGTGATCGAACAAGAACATACGACCTGTGCCTAGCGTAGCATCAAACGACTGACGCAACTCATCAGTGGTGTACTCTACATCAGGTAGGTGCAACGGCTTGTTAGCATGGAGTGACATGATAGAACGTGCTGTCTTGTTGGTTGATTCCTCTAAGAACATCAGCCCTATGTTATCGTCTGTGTTCTTCAGAACATGCCACACTAACTCACGTACAAACTGTGACTTACCTAGTCCTGACCCTGCTGTGATAGTCACAAGCTCCTCACGTATACCATACGACAGCTTGTTGAGTCCTCTGAATGGGTAGTCAACAATGCTCTTCTCGACAGGCTTAGACACCTCATCCCACAAGGTAGAGCCATCGATGATACCATCCGGTACATAGCGTTCGGACTGCCACCACTTCTCAAAGAATAACTTCTCATCTCCTCGGCTCAAGTAATCGCAACCATCCTTGAACTCAGACGTAGACTTGAACACCTTGATCTTAGAACCAAAGACTTCAGCTATCTGCTTAGACGCTTCGTGTCCTTGATCGTCATTGTCCATGAACACAACGATGGAATCAAAACTATCAAGCCACTCATAGTTCTTACGGATGTCAGCACCTGCTGATCCTGCTCCGTTCCTGATTGATACAACAGGGTACTTACTGCCTAGCATCTGGTAACAGGCGAGGGCATCCATCTCACCTTCTACTATGGTTACATACTTACCGCCCTTGTTAAACAAATGCTGACCAAACAAGCCACCCTCCCTCCAATCACCTACGGTAGAGAACTTCTTGTCTACAATGCCACGCTTCTTGTACGCTACTACATCGTTGTCATTGTGATACGGAAACCAGTAGCTGTTACTGTCTTGCACAACGCCATACTTCTCGCACGTTGCTTTGGTTATGCCTCGATCAACGATAGTCTTAGAGACTGCATCGTCATCTGGTTCTGCCATCTTAGTAGAATGGAGTGTCATCTTGTTCCTTTGTGTTTGATTATTGCCACCCGTCCAGTGCCTTGTCTTACACGAGAAGCAATAGGTAGAGTTCTCGTAGTAAGTCAAAGCATCTGAAGAGCCACAGTCATTACATGGTTGATGTGTTTTTATTTTATTCATAATAAATAATAATAAGTAATAATTAATTGATAACTAAGTTAAATATTTTAGCATGGATTTACTGATCCGGTACAATTTTATATCCACGCATGTTGAATGCACGTTGTAGCACCTCGATCTGTCTATCGATAGGGTAGTCGTTACCGTTGATTGAGTTGTACAAGTCAGACAGCAACCCCTCCTGATAAGACTCCTCTTGCCACGCCTCCTCTTGTGCTACTGTCATCTCGTACTCGTGTCCATCTTGATCGTAGTATTCGTCATCCATTTGTTTCTCCTTTAGTTAGTGATCGTCTACGCTGATACCACCGTAGAGTACTCCGCTTATATTGTCAAGGTCTAAGTCCTCTGGGTAGTCCTCGTACTCGTGCATCAATGAGGTGTTACCGTAGCTGTGTACGCCTGTGTCCTTAGCACAACTGACGCACATGTCTAGGAACTCCTTAGTTTCTGCTGACTTCATGCTTGCCTCATACTCAGAGAGCACAGCATCACAAGATTTACATCGCATAAAACTCCTCCGTATCTATGTAACCTTCAATGTATTCCTTAATCAACTCAACCTCAGATAGAGTATGGATCACCCCATCCTCTACCATGCGAGGGTTGAGCTTACGGTTAAAGAATGAATCCTCTTGTCCACATTGGAACGGTGTCATGTCTTTCATGTTAACTCCTCTAAAAATGAATTATATTTTTTCCTATTCTCAATAGGGTCTAACAGTTGTAGATTAGATAAAGTATGTAGACCACATACTACTTTAGAATTCAATGGAATAACATGGTCAACCACTAACCCCAACTCTTTAGCCTTTCGATACAGCTTTTTAATTTCGTCCTTCTCTGACTCATACCAAGACGGTCTAGCTCGCATCTTAGTCTGCCTTCGTCTCTCACGACGCACCCTAGACTTGTCCTTGTTATTATAATAGTACTCCCGACTGTAAGCTCTAGCCTTTTCCTTGTTAGCTTCGTGCCATAGTCGATGAGCTTCTTTCTTTCGTGCCTTGTTCTTTTCATACCACAGCTTGTCCCTTAAACGCTTGCGTTCTTTCTTCTCCTCCTCTGTAAGTTTTTCACCCATTATACTATCCCTCTAGGTGGTGCGTCTTTCTCGTCTGGTCTGCCTTGTAACTCTTCAACGTGGTTTCTGACATCAACACATTTCCACTCGAAGAAGTCATCAAGCGGAGCCTCTTCTGCTATCAGCAAAGCCTCGTCATGACACTCAGCTTGTACCTCCTTCATGTACTCGACATTAACATATAACTTATAACTATTCATTCCAATACTCCTCATCGTTGGTGTCAAAAACTAAACAGATTTGTCCCTCGATACCGCACTCAACCTCATCGAAATACAAACCAACTGATTCAAGTTTACGTTTCAATTCCTCTACGCTTATCGGTTTGGTTTCTCTCATTTCAAACTTCATCATACAACCTCCTTGTTAGGTCTGAATAAATAAATCTCCAACGCACGATCAACACGATACGTATTGTACATAGTACAGAGTTGGCTCTCAGTTGTAAAGTAAAAACCTCCTCTCTTTTTCTTGTGCTTGTCCATCAATTTCCTTCTTCGGTTCTGCCTCTGTCTTTCAGATAACATAATACACACCCCATATCATCCATAATAATACACCCACATGAATACCTGCGAGCACCAATAGAAATAATAACATTAATAAATCATCCTTCATAGTCTACCCCTATATCTCATACACTTATTGTTGAACACTGACTGCCTTGTTCCATAGGATAGAGGCAAGCTCCGACACAGGTATAACCTCCATACCTATCTCGTTGCGTAGCACCTCCTCCTCTGTCATGCCCTCTGTAAGGTCGTCATAAGCCTCACACGCCCTTACCTCCTCCTCGTAGAGGGTACCCCTATGCCCGACCCATACAACGTAGCCACCGGCTTCCTCGGTAGCCTCATTGAATATCGCATCTCCGTAATCATAATCGTAACTCATAACTCTATCTCCTTTGATACAATGGTTGTCTCATCTACACACATGATGTGTCCATGCTCCATCACTAGCTCTTCGATGTCTCGCCAGTATCGCATCGCCTCATGCTCATCTTGAAACGTAATGATAGGCTCTCCGTTCTTGGTTCTAATGCTATAAGATTTCCTGCTCTCTGTGTATGTCATTACTTACTTACTCCTTAGACGTTGGGGATTCAGTTTATCAGCTTCAATTAACCCATCAAGAAAAGTTAACATTTCTTGTCCGCTAACCCTGTGATAGATATCTTTTGAATTTAAGGTTAACTGCCATCCTCGTTGATAATAATTCATTTCATAGTCCAGTTCTAACTCCTTGTTGGAGTCAAAGTTTAACAGCCAGTTAACCTCATTTAATTTTTTAAGTAGCTTTTGTTTCATCGTGTTACCTCCAAGTTGGTTGTTTGATGTTGATAGTGTATCCTAACTGCTCGGCTATTGCCAGCGTCTCAGGCGTGAGCGTTGTCTTGTTGGTGAGTTGGGCGAACAACTCCGCCCTCTCACATGCCGGATAATACAGCGTCCGCCCGTATACATCCTTTGCTTCGATTGTGATTTCCATTTTTATTTCTCCTCTAAAAGTTGAGTCAAGTAATTGATTTCTTTTTGTTGTTCTCTCTTACTTCTTGCATTAGGTGAATAAAAATCTTTCATTGTCTGATGGTATTTTATTCTGCGTTCAATTATATATCTAGGTGAATCAGGTGTAATTAGGTTGTGCCTCATTTTATTCTCCTTTATCCTACTAATCTATTAATGAATTCTTGACAGACCTTGTACCCTACATCCTTACCGCCTAGATATTGGTTGATATGGCGTGTCGTGGTGGGTGAGTAGTGATCCATAGTTCGGAATGCTCCGTCATCATCCCAACCTGCGACAGGTGTTTCATAGCTAAATAAAACCCTTGTACCATTCTCAAGGGTTAACTCTGTCATGTTGCTTTTGATTTGCTTAAGTTTAATCATTTTTTATTTTCTCCTTTATGCTTCGTCAGTTTGAGTGATGTTGAATACTGTGAAATATTTGGGAACTTGTGCCATCTTTAACTCCCCCGTCTTCTTGCTTCTCTTCTTGATTGAGACTACTCGCATGAGTCCAATTCCTTTTTCCCCTTTCCTTACCTGCCTCCCCACTTCCTGCGCTTGCCGATAGGTTAAAAAGTGAGGGTCGTCGTATCCACTCATCGATAGAGCTACAAAGTTTTTTCCTGTATATGGTTGTTTAGTAACAAAATTAATCATTTTTTAGTTCTCCTTTTTGGTTATTAGATATGCTTCATCTACTATAAATTGTGGTGCTTTGCCTCTATACTTCTTGTCAATCCAATCATTGTATACCCCATCAACTAGGCACGCAACGTGATGAATTGAGCCGTGAAAGCTAACAAAATATGTACCCTTGTTGTACTTCTTGGCGAATTGGTTAGCGTTTAAGCCCGTCATTCTAACTATGCCGTTACGCATAACCCGCAAAACGCCCGTATGCATACGTTTAGCTTCATATCCAAAAGCGTTTAAAGCCCTTTCTTGCACGGCTCGCATTGTCCCTTTTCTAAACGTGCGTCCGTGCTTTTCTAACTTACGTTGACAACGTTTGAATGAATAGCCTGTAACGGTAGCTAGTGCGTTGACTGCACAGAAACTAATATCGCCTAGCTTATCACCTGCTTTTCTAAGAGTTAAATAATCTTGCATTGTAAGACCTCCTTTTGTTAATGCGTTCAACGCTCTATTATCTAAAACGCTGAAGGCATTAGCCTCACACTTTAACGAATTTCTAAGGGCTTTCAGTCTCTCAAGCGTTCGCGCCCCTTTGTTATCGTGCAAGGCTGGTATGCCTTACTTGTGTTAATCTGGACTTCAGTGTTTCCACCTACTAACCTGTCAACCTACTTAGCGCATTACCTATGGCTACGCTTTCAGCCGATCCTTTGCCAGTCCCTAGTCTTTCACAGTTGATTCACTTGGGGTTCGAGTGCCTTTCGGCTCCGGCTCAAGCTCACCGTAGGTGGCTATCGTGCTACTCTTACCCCTTGCTACTACCAGTGCTACTGCGACTTGGTATGGTTCCCATTGTGAACGCATCCGACGGTGGTGTCAAGCTTTTTTTAAATTATTTTATTCCCGAATTTACCTACAGAAAATCATTAGATGAGCCTACGTAAAATCATTAGGCGGGTTATACCTTATATATATACGGGCGAGATATGATATGTTATAACATAACAATGATACAGTATCACAAAAGATAGGCTAAGTCATTGATTTTAAAGGCTTTTGACGATCGGGTCATGGGGTAGGCTACCCCCTACCGAAACGCCCAAAGCCCGTAGAGGGGCTGTGAGAGCCTCTCAGAGGGTATCGCCTAATGATATGTTATAACATCACATCCACGAACAGGCTAGATGAGAATGATTCTCATTAGCATTTATAAATGATACGTTATAACATAACATCCCCACCCCCTCGATCTTTTTTAAATGATACGATATAACATAACATGAGGGTACATAGCCGATACACACACAAAGGCTAATGAGACTCACTCAACTATGTAAATGCTAATGCAAATGAGAATGATTCGTGTTTAGATTCTCACTAGGCTCGGATGACAGGGGGGGAGGGCTACGCAGACTAGCTAGTTAGGGGGGGTAGCTA
>Ga0213869_10000783_pt1 | contig 24786 bp, 20 predicted proteins | sample PICome_10_FD_160083 | JGI IMG/M metagenome (GOLD analysis project Ga0213869, IMG submission 160083) | Coastal seawater microbial communities near Pivers Island, North Carolina, United States - PICO132 | ecosystem: Environmental > Aquatic > Marine > Coastal | place: USA: North Carolina...
TAAACTATGATAAATCTGGCGATCAGCATTATGATATTATTTCAGCATTTATAAAATCAATAAGAGGAAGTGATCCAAATGCGGCTGTATATTGGCTAGCAAGAATGATTCAAGGAGGAGAAGATTTGAAGTTTATTGCAAGAAGAATGATTATTCTTGCAAGTGAAGACATAGGAAATGCAAATCCAACGGCACTAGTTCTAGCTAACAATACATTTCAAGCCGTTTCAATTATTGGTAATCCTGAATCCAGAATCATATTAAGTCAATGTGCTACTTATCTAGCCTGCAGTGAAAAAAGTAATTCAGCTTACAAAGCTATAAATAAGGCTCAGCAAAAAGTTGAAGAAACAGGAAACCTCTCCGTCCCCTTAGAGATTAGAAATGCGCCTACAAAATTAATGAAAGAATTAGGTTATGGAGAGACTTATAAATATGCCCACAATTATAAAAATAGTTTTATTAAACAAGAATTTATGCCAGAAAAAATTAAAGGAGAAAAACTTTATGAACCTGGGAAAAACACAAGAGAAAATAGTCAAAGAGATTATTTGAAAAAAAATTGGAAAGACAAGTATGATTATTGACAATTTTATGATCTTAAGTCCTAATAAAATGACTTATTTGTATTCTTTGTTTTTATTAATTTCTTATAATTTAGTTTTATGAAAAATCTGATTAAAAATTATTATTTATTATTTGTATTCTTTTTAAGTTGTTCAGGTGGTTCGGACAGTCCCACAGAAGTTGTGAATGATATTGATCCGGAACCAGTTAAAATCACGGACAGTTTTAAAAAAATCCTTTCAGACGAGTACAACACTGAAACTTTTAAATTTGGAGCTACTTTAAATTATTATCAGTTTGATTCAAATGTTGAGGACTTATTTTTAAAAGAATTTGATTATTTAGTTGCTGAAAATTCATTTAAACAAACAATAGTTCATCCAGAGCCTGATGTATGGAACTGGGAAAGAGTAGATGCATTCATTGATTTTGCCAACAAAAATAATCTTCAAATGCGTGTACATGGTCCAATAGGTCCTCAGTCTTCCACTTGGGCAAAAAATGATTCCAGAACCAAAGAAGAGCTTATTAAAAATTACGAAGAATTTTTGACTGAACTTTGCAAGAAAATCAATGTTCAAAACAATATCAAATGGATGGATGTCGTAAACGAAACAATTGATATGAATGCTAACTGGACCATTGAAAAAGATGGGACTGGATATCAAAATCCTTGGACTCAAATAGGAGAAAATGCGGATGGTATCCCTTTATATATAATTAGATCTTTTGAAATTGCTAAAGAATACGCACCAAATATCAGTCTAGTTTTTAATCAACATCAAGGTATGCAACCTGCAATGTGGGATAAAGTGAAAGAAACTATTTTATATTTAAAAAACAAAGGATTAAAAGTAGATGGACTTGGGTGGCAGTCACATTTGAGAGACAATGTAGTACTATCTTTAAACAAAGAAAAGTTGGATTATTTGATGTCATTAATTGATTGGGCACACCAAAATGATTTGGATTTTCATATTACTGAAATTGATTATAGAATGACCGGAAATCCACCCTCTACTTCTCAATACGATAGACAAGCTCATGGATATGCAAATATTTTAAAAGCAATAATGAGTAAGAGAAATAATGGTGTTGTAACTTTTAATACATGGGGAGTTTATGATAAAAATGATGCCGCTTCTCATGAATATAAATATATGTATGATTCAAATCTAAACCCAAAGAAGGCTGTAGATTTATTAAAAAGCACTTTAAAGAACAAAGATTTGTCACAAAAATATTATGATAATTGATATAAAATATTTCATGTGATGAATAAATTTTATTTTCTATTAATTGCATTGTGCTTAATTTCTTGCAATGAGAAACCTTCTAAAAGTCCTAACTTTATATTTATACTGAGTGATGATCAAGGATGGAATGGAACATCCTATAAAATGATAGATAGTCAAGATTATTCAAAAAGTGATTATTATGAAACTCCAAATATTGAAAACTTAGCAAAATCAGGAATGACTTTTTCACGAGCCTATTCTGCAGGCCCTACCTGTTCTCCATCGAGATATGCTATACAATTTGGACAAACTCCCGCTAGACTTAAGCATATTAGAGTTTCTATGAACGTTGATCATATAGATCACAATGGAATGGTCTCTATACCACGTGCACTTAAAAAACTTGACAGTAGATATGTAGCTGGACATTTTGGAAAATTTGGGATGTATTCTGAACCCAAAAATTTTGGATATGATTTTAGTGACGGAATGACAGGAAACATTGATGGTAATATTGATGGAACTGTAAATACAAAATGGCTTCCACAACATCACGAAGATCCTAAGCAAATTTTTGGAATAACTGAAAGGTCAATATTGTTTATGGAAAATCAAGTCAAAGAGAATAACCCATTTTATCTTCAGGTTTCTCATTATGCTGTTCATTCAGATCTTGTTTCAAGAAAAGAAGTTTATGAAAAATATAAAGAAAAAAAAAGAGGAAAATATCATGAAAATCCCTCAATTGCAGCAATGACAGAAGACCTTGATCTGAGTGTTGGAAAAATTATTAATAAAGTTAAAGATTTAGGGGTTCAGAATAATACATACATAATTTACATGTCTGATAATGGAGCTGTTGAACAAATATTGGGAAGTAAAAAAACAAATAAAAAAAACAAAGGATATAATTACCCGTTAAGACACGGTAAGGGAACTTTATATGAGGGTGGTATTAGAGTTCCTTTTATTATTTCTGGTCCTAAAATTCCTAACGGTAGTATTTCAAACACTCCCATTTCCGGCGTAGACATACTACCAACTATACAAACCTTAGTTTCTGACAATGTTGAACTTACTAAAATAATGGATGGCGGAAGTTTTAAAAATAATTTATTTAAAAACCAAAATTCCAAAGTTATAAGAAATAATGATTTTCTTATTTTTCACCTTCCTTTTCGAAGAGGAAGCTTTAATCCACACTCAGCTATTATCAAGGATAATTTTAAGCTTATTAAATTTACTAATACTAATAATTTATTGTTATTTGATCTGAACAATGATATCAATGAAAAAAATAATATTTCTCATCAATTTCAAAAAAAGACTAAGGAGCTTGATTTATTATTAGAAAAATATTTGAAAGATGTCAAGGCACCAAAATGGAAACAAGGAATTAATTGGCGACCCTCAAAAAAAACATTGAAAGAGTTCAATTCATTTTATTGATTTTTTAATTTAAAAAATTGTATTGATGGTTCTAAAAATAAATCAATAACTTTCCATTAATATTTTTCACAATAGTTTCATAATTATTATTCTAATATGAAAGTTACCTTACATAAGGTATTGTTACAAAAACGATTTCCTCTAAAAATTAGTAGGTTTATTTCTAATTCATGTTATAATGTATTTGTTAAAGTAGAAAAGGATGGTATAGTTGGTTGGGGTGAATCTGTTCCTGGTGAAACGGGAGCTCAAAATGCTAATGAAATTGTTAAAGAATTAGAAAAAATAATTAGTACAGGTATTAGTGTAAAATCTATTTCTGAAATAGAATATTTATCGAGAAAACTAAAAATATCACCATGTTCCTATGCTGGGTTGGATATAGCCCTGTGGGACTGGAAAGCAAAAAAAGCAGAAATGCCATTACATGACATTTTGGGGTTACCCTTGCCTAAGATTAAAACTTCTTTGACTTTAGGAATTATGAGTCCTCAATCTGTTAAAAAAAGAATTCCTCTTCTATTTGAAAATAATTCAGCAAAATTTCTAAAAATTAAATTAGGTTCCCCAGAGGGAATTGACAGTGATAAAATAATGTATGAGCAAGTATTGGAGAGCTCAAAACCATATAATTTGGGTCTTAGAGTTGATGCAAATGGTGGATGGTCAACTGAGGATGCTAAGCACATGATTGAATGGCTTTCCAAAAGAGAATGTGATTATGTAGAGCAGCCTATTGCCCTTGGAAAGGAAAAAGATCTTAAAACATTATATCAAAATAGACTTTTGCCAATATTTGTTGACGAATCATGTAGAGTTTCAAAGGACATCATTCAGTACTCACAGTGGGTAGATGGTATAAATTTAAAATTAATGAAGAGTGGAGGAATCACTGAAGGCTTGAAAGTATTGTCAACAGCAAAAGCTTACGGCTTACAGACAATGATTGGATGCATGAGTGAATCATCGGTTTCTATTTCTGCCGCTGCTTCAATTTCCGGTCATATTGATCATATTGATCTTGACTCTCATTATAACTTAAATCCAGATCCAGGATCGGGTGCAGAAATGATCAATGGGATAACAATGCCAAGAATAGTTCCAGGCCATGGTGCTTTTTTAATTAAAGACTTTCAAAAATAATGCTTAGCAAATTATCTAAAGTTGCAATATATATGGAAGGTCATTTGTTTACAGATTATGGAAAGATGGGACACGGAGTTCTTAGATATTTACCAAATCCTATTGTTGCAGTTATTGACTCTCAAAATTCTGGAAAAAATATTAATGATTGTCTTCCTATTGAAATTGATGTCCCAGTGGTCAATCATTTAGATGTAGCAATTTCACTTGGGGCTAAAGTTTTAATCTTAGGAATAGCAAGTTCTGGAGGAAAGATACCAAAGTCATGGTTTCAAGTAATTGATAGGGCCGTAACAAAAGGTTTATCTATTATAAATGGTCTTCATGATGAATTGAAAATTAAACATAAAAACAAATTAAGCCCTAATCAGTGGATATGGGATGTTAGAATTCCTCAGTTTATTCCAAAAATAGCTGCGGCTAGAGCGTCACAATTAACAAACAAGAGGATATTGTGTATCGGAACTGATATGGCCTGTGGAAAAATGACTACGGGTCTTGAATTATTTAAATGGGCAAAAAAAAATAAAATTAAATCAAGTTTTATAGCAACAGGTCAAATAGGTATAACGGTTACTGGAAAGGGTATACCTTTAGATGCTTACAAAGTAGATCATGCTTGTGGAGCTGTTGAAGAAATGGTTTTAAAAGAGTCTAAACAGGACTGGGTATTTATTGAAGGTCAAGGCTCCTTATTGCATCCTGGAAGTAGTGCTACTTTACCACTTATAAGAGGAAGTTGTGCAACTCATTTAATTTTATGTCACCGAGCAAGCATGACACATTTGGGTTCCCCTGCTGAACATATAAAAATACCTGATTTAAAAACTGTTATTGAATTAAATGAAAATGTAGCAAATGCTTGTGGAATTTTACCAAAGTCCAAAGTCGTTGGAATATCATTAAATACAGTAGACCTAAGTTTTAAAGAAGCTGAAAAATTAATTAATTTTTGGGAAGATCAAACCAACCTCCCTGTAACAGATGTTATAAGATTCGGATCTGAGAAATTAATAACGGCAATAAAATATTTTAATTAGAGCTGTATAATCCAAGTTCAGAAATTAATGGAACGTCTTTAGAATCTAATATTGAGATTCTTAATCCTTGAATATTGTTATTACTAAACCTTATTAACCTTTTGGATCCTATTGTAGTTCCCCTTTCAATTGTTTGCCACTTGTTGTTAACTTTTATTTCAAATTTAAACGCTTTAACTCTTTGTCCTAAGTTTATGTTTTCAGAAATTTTAAAAATGTTAGCAGGTAGTTCCTTGTTAAAAGAGATTGTGATAATATTTTTTTCTTTAGATTTTAATGCGTGAAAAGTATTAAAGTCCTTATCAGTTACATTTTTTAATGAAACTTTACGTTTATTAATACTTATTTTAGAATTTGTAATTAAATTATTTTTAAAAGTTGACTTCAAATAATTGTTTAGCTCTATCATTCTTTGAGCGTCATTTTCATGAATCAAGCCTCGAGTATCCACAGGAATGTTTAATAGTAATGAACTGTTAAGACCTACTGAATTAAAATAAATATCGATTAATTTTTCTAATGACTTTACTTTATCATCTTGTTCGGGATGATAATACCACCCTGGTCTAATTGATACATCTGTTTCTGTTGGAATGTAATGTGTCCCATTTTCTTGACCAGATGAAAACTTACTGTAATCAACCATACCTGTATACACACTATCTCTGTAAATACTTGACCAAGTTGTTTTATTTGCATACCCCTTTTCATTACCAACCCATCTTATATCTGGTCCAGAATCACTAAAAATAACTGCATTAGGTTGTAGCTTTCTTATTAAACTGTAAGTATTTGGCCAGTCGTAATAAGTTTTTTTATCAACTTTTCTAATATCGTCCGCCCCCCCATAAAACCCACTTCCTCCGTTGGCACCGTCAAACCAAACCTCAAATATTTCTCCATAGTTGGTTAATAGTTCTGTTAATTGATTTCTGAAATATTTAATATAATTTTCAGTTCCGTAATCTGAGTGGTTTCTATCCCAAGGAGATAAATATATTCCAAGTTTAAGATCAAATTTTTCACATGAATTTTGCAATTCTTTTATTAAATCCCCTTTACCATTTTTCCATGGACTATTTTTAACTGAGTGTTCGGTGTAATTACTGGGCCACAATGAAAAACCATCATGATGTTTTGCTGTTATTACAATACCTTTCATTCCTGATTCCTTTATAATTCTAGCCCACTGATCCGTATCAAGTTCAGTAGGGTTAAAAGTAGATGGAGACTCATTTCCATAGCCCCATTCTAAATTTGTGAATGTATTCATATTAAAATGAATAAAAGCGTAATATTCCATCTCTTGCCAAATTTTTTGTCTTTCACTAGGTGTCGGATTTACAGGGTCAAAAGAATCATTACACGAAAAATGAATAATGACTATTAAAATTAGAATAATAAAATTTTTCATAAATTTTCAATTTAGTAAATTTTAATACAAATTTAGATTCATCATGTCACTATTTATTAAGTTTTGATTATGGTGGAATTTAATATAAATTAGAAATATGAAAAATCTTTTTTTGATCCTTTTTTTAATTCCATACATTTTCATAGGTCAAATAAATTTTGATAAGGTGCCAGAAAATTTTCAGTTATTTCCAAGAAATGAAAATAATGATTCACATGTTGTTTTTTCAGGAAATATTTCAAATAATATTGATTTTGAAGAACTAATATTAAAAATATTTAAGGACAATGTTTTAATTGAAAAAAAATCAATAGAAATTTTAAATAAAAAATTTAGTTCAATATCAATTATCAAAGCAGGATTATTCCAGTATAAGTTTGAGCTTTTTAAAAAACAAGATAATAAGGAGGAATTAATTTATTTAGCCGATAATATTGTTAGTGGAGACGCATATTTAATTACTGGACAATCTAATTCACATGCAAGCCATATAAAATCTATTTACTCTAATCAATATGCAAGAAGTTTTGGAGTAAAAACAGGTTATGAAACATATTCTGAAAATGACAAAAAAATAAGATGGGGTTTGGCAACTGGTAATTGCAAAGATTGTAAGAGTGATAACTTTACATCTGGTAATGATGGAGCTTGGTTTGTTAAAAATTCTTATGGAGTTGGTGTATGGGGAATGGAATTAGCAAAATTATTAATTGAAAAATATAAAATTCCAGTATGCATTATAAATGGAGGGAGCGGTTCATCTACAATTGAAGAAAACATGTTATACCCTGAGCAGATTTCATTAGAAACCAGTTTTGGAAGATTGGCATATCGTACTGACCAGGCAGGGCTTAAAAATGACATAAAAGCTATTTTTTATCATCAAGGAGAGTCGGATACTTATCAAAAAAATTCATTAGCATATACTGATAATTTTGAAATATTAAAAAATGACTGGAATAGAGTTTATAAGGGAGTAAAAAAAATATATCTTTTTCAAATTCATCCTGGTTGTGGAGGTGATTATCAATCTGAAATACGTGAAATTCAGAATATGATTTATAAAAAATATAATGATGTAGAAATTATGTCAACCACAGCTATTTTGGGGCATGACGGTTGTCATTTTTCTTTTGAGGGATATAAGGAATTTGCCAAGAGAATCTTACCTCTATTATCAAGAGATTTTTTTGATGAAAAACAATCCGCTATTATTACGCCCCCTCAGCTATTGAAAACTTATTACAGTGGAAATAAAGAAATCACCTTGTCTTTTGATCAACCAGTCGAGATTGAACAATATTATGAGTTAAATGGAATTAAATATTTAATGAATAATCAGTTTTTTTTTAGTTCAGATAATAAAACAACAACAGACCAAGGGGTTTTAGAAAACATAAATGTTAAAAAAAATAAAATTATTATAAAACTTAAAACTGAAAAGAAATATTCATATGTTTCCTGGATGCCCGGTAAATTTTATGAAAACAGTAAAATAATATATAACGGTCCATGGATAAAAGGAATTGAAAACAATATTGGGGCTTTAAGTTTTTTTAAAAGAAAGATTAATCAATGATTTTTTAATAGGCTTAAAACAAAAAAAGCCCTTGAAGGGCTTTTTTATTTGTTTTCTTTTAAATGATTAAAAATCCATAACTCTAACCATCATTGTGGTGTTAACCAGTTTTCTAATACCATCTACTTTAGCAGAATATTTAGCAAATAATGGATCAGAAAACATTTTTTTGGTAACAGTCAAAGCGGTTTCAACATCGGGAGCTCCTGTCCAAACAAAGTGTGAATAGTCAGCATTTTTTCCACTAATTGGAAATCCAACGCCATAAGAGCTGTTTAAACCTGATTTTTTTGCCCAGTTTTGTGAAAACTCAGCAAATTCTTTCACGTATAATGCAGGATTTGAAACTTCCATTTGGTAAATGAAAAACACTTGATCTGGTGTCCAGTCATTTTGAAACCAAACAGGAGTATTCAAAGCTTGATTAACTGGCTCAATATACTTGTTTAATTTTTCGCCAAATACTTGAGCAACAAGAGAGCTGTTCCATGATGTGCTAAAACTAGCAAATGAAGCTTCATCAGGAAAACAAAATTGAACAGAGTGAGTAGCTTCATTAGTTCCGTTAAATTGATAGGCAAACAAAGATTTAGTTCCTTGAATGTTTTTTGCCCATTCAGTTTGCATCATACCTTTTAAAGATGAAACAACCATTTCAGGTTCATCTGTCTTAAAATCAAAAAATGCACAATATTGTGAATAAGTGAATGATGAAATGAATAGGGTAATAACTAAGATTGATTTTTTCATAATATATATTTTTTAAAATTTAAATATAAAACATTCTGGATAGAACTTTAAATAAAATTTACTTTAATTTTTATAAAATAAAAGTAGGACTTAACTCTATTGATTTTTTGAAAAATTTATGATTTAAAATAATTATATATTAGATAAAAATATATCATGAAAAAAATTATTCTAATTCTATTTTTATTTCCATTAGTTTTTTTTGGGCAGGAAAACATTAACTACCAGAAACCCTCAAAAGAAATTCTCGAGCTTTTAGAGTTCGATAGACCTCCAACTGTGTTGTATGACGATCAAAAAAAGTATATGGTTTTTTTATACAGAGACAACTATAAATCTATAAAAGATCTTTCAATAAAAGAATTGAGATTAGGTGGCTTGAGAATAGATCCAAAAACAAATATTGGAAGTAGAATAACTTACTATAATAATGTCAAAATAAAAAACATAAAAGATAGAAAATCAAAAATCTACCAAATATCAGGTCTTCCTGAAAACGCTAAACTCAGTAATATTGTTTGGTCTCCAGATCAAAAAAAAATAGCCTTGACCAATACTACGGAAAATGGGGTGGAATTATGGCTTATGAAATTGGAAACAGGTTCTGTTGTCAAATTAACGGAACCAAATTTAAATGCAAATGTAGGAGACGTTATTAACTGGTTTGATGATAGTGAATCCATGCTTGTAAAAAAGATATCTAAAAACAGAGAAGAATTAATTGAAACAAAAAATATTGTACCTAAGGGACCAACAATTTCATCTAATGCAGGTGAAAAAGCACAAAATAGAACCTACCAAGATTTATTAAAGAACAAATCTGATGAGCACAATTTTGAACAACTATCAACTTCAGTTATATATAAAATAACTACAAATGGAGATCAGCAAAAATGGTTAGATGAATCAATGTACAGAAGTATTTCTGTTTCTCCTGATGGAAATTATGTTATGGTTAATGAAATAAAGAAACCTTTTTCATATTTAGTTACTTACAGTAGATTTCCTTCAAAAACAACTATTTATTCTAAAGACGGTAAATTAATATCTAATCTAATTGAAGTTCCGTTGATTGAAGAATTACCTAAGGGTTTTATGTCGGTTAGAAAAGGGAAAAGAAATTTTAGTTGGAGACTTGACAAGCCCTCCTCGTTAACTTACGTTGAAGCACTAGATGAAGGTGACCCTTCAATTTCAGTTGAATTTAGGGACGAAGTTTTTGAAATTGACTCCCCTTTTAATGGAGATGGTAAAACAATAATTAAAACAATTAATCGTTTTTCTGGAATTGACTGGGGAACAGAAAATATAGCAATTGCCTACGATTATTGGTGGAATACTAGAAATAGAAAAGCTTATTTATTTAACCCATCTGATTTTAAAAAACGAACTAAAATAATTTATGATAGAAATTACCAAGATGTTTATAGTGATCCTGGAATTTTCATGAAGTCTAGAAATGATTTTAATAAAAACGTATTAACAATTCATTCTGGATATACTTTTTTGAATGGTCCAGGATTTACAAAAGACGGACAATTTCCATTTATTGACAAAGTGAATTTGAGTAATTTAAGTAAGCAAAGAATATATCAGTCCACATACACAAATAAATTAGAAAGTATCCAGGATTATGACCCTGATAACAAAAAACTAATTGTAAGAATTGAGTCGCCCACTGAATTTCCAAACTATTATGCAAAAAAAATAAATAATAGCAGATTAAATCAAATTACAGATTTCAAAAATCCCTTTGTCCAGTTACAAAACGTTCACAAAAAGGTAATAACATATAAAAGAGATGATGGGCTAGAGCTTTCTGGGGTTCTATACCTTCCATTAAATTATGATTTTGAAGTCAAAGAAAAAATGCCCATGATTTTATGGGCGTATCCAAGAGAATTTAAGGATAAAAAAAGTGCCGCTCAGAGTAATAAAAACTCAAATGAGTTTACCTACCCTTACTACGGATCTATGATTTACTGGGTAACAAAAGGGTATGTAGTTCTAGATGATGCTTCTTTCCCTATTATTGGAGAAGGTAATGATGAGCCAAATGATAGTTTTAGAAAACAATTGGTTGAGAATGCCAAAGCAGCAGTAGATGCTGTAGATAAACTTGGTTATATTGATAGAAATCGAGTCGCAGTCGGAGGACATAGTTATGGTGCTTTCATGGTTGCTAATTTACTCTCCCACAGTAATATTTTTTCGGCAGGTATCGCTAGAAGTGGTGCCTACAACAGAACTTTAACTCCTTTCGGATTCCAAAGTGAACAAAGAAATTATTGGGAAGCGCCAGAAATATATTACTCTATGTCACCATTTATGCATGCCAATAAAATGAAGACCCCTCTTTTATTGATTCATGGGGAAGACGATAATAATTCAGGAACATATCCCATGCAAAGTGAAAGATATTTCAATGCATTAAAGGGCTTAGGAGCAACTGTAAGATTAGTAATGTTACCAAAAGAAAGTCATGGCTACAGGTCCAAAGAAAGTATTTTTCATGTCATTTGGGAGCAAGATCAATGGCTTGAAAAATATGTGAAGAATAAAAAACAATGATTGTGAATTTTTACAAGTATTTTTTTTTAATTTTTTTCTCATTTATTTCCTTTGGTCAAAACAATTTTATTGGATCTGTTGAAAGGTTGTCAGTTGAAGTAGATAAGTTTATTGAAAAAGATTCAAAAATTGAAATTATTGCCAAAGGGTTTGATTGGTCTGAAGGCCCTGTATGGTCAAATAAATTAAATGCTCTTCTTTTTTCAGATGTTCCCAACAATATTATATATAAATGGAATGAAAAAAATGGATTGAGTATTTTTTTAAAAGAAATTGGCTATTCTGGAATTGTACCCAATTCAAAAAAAACTGGAACAAACGGTTTGACAATTGACTATAAGGGAAACTTAATAATTTGTATGCATGGAGATAGGAGAGTTGTAAAACTTAATGACTGGCAAAGCGATAAGGTTATTCCAATAGTAACTTCATACAATAACAAATTATTTAATAGTCCTAACGATTTAGTTTATAACAGTAAAAATGAGTTGTTTTTCACTGACCCTCCATATGGATTAAAAAAAGGCGATCAAGATGAATTAAAAGAATTAAAGTTTAATGGGGTATTTAGACTTAGTCCAAATGGTAAATTAAAGCTTATAATTAAAAATTTATCGCGACCCAACGGAGTAGCTATTTCTAATGACGAAAAAACACTTTATGTTGCTAATTCCGATTCAAAAAACCCAGTAATAATGAAATATCAAATTACTGAGGAAGGAGTAATTAGTCCTGAAATATTTTTTGATGGTTCCGTGTTGTCAAAAAAAGATAGAGGGGCATTTGATGGTTTGAAAGTTCATCAATCAGGTACTGTTTTTGCCACAGGTCCAGGTGGTGTTTTGCTAATTAGTAGTGATGGAAATCATATTGGTACCATTCGAACAGAAGTTAGAACTGCCAATTGTACTTTTGATTCCAACTATCAATATCTATACATGACATCAAGTAAGTTTTTAACTAGAATTAAATTAATCAATTAATAAAGCAACTTTCTTTTTTAATAAATTTACAACTTGAAAAAAATATTCAGGTTTATTAGTTTTTTTGAGGGAGTTTCTTATTTATTACTTCTTTTTATTGCTGTACCAATTAAATATTATTTTGGATATGAATTATATGTAAAAATGCTTGGGATGCCCCATGGAATTTTATTTATTAGCTATGTTTTTTTTTCATTCCTTTTAAAAAAACAGATGAATTGGAGTTTTAAAACAATGGTAATTGTATTACTAGGTTCTGTAATACCTTTTGGAACTTTTTATATAGACAAAAAGTATTTCCGAACTCTTCATTAGATTCAAGAAACTTGGAAATCTATATTTAAGGTTTATTTTTAAAGAACAAAGAAATAATCTAAATTTAATACATTAAAAAATCTTTCCAATTGTTGATAGTATTAAATAAAATCATAAAAGTGGGTCAAAGATTTCTTTTGTTACTATTGATTTTTTGTGTTTCATGTAATGAAGAATCAATATCAAAAAAAGAAAATAATGGCAAGCCAAACATCATATATATTTTAGCTGATGATTTGGGTTATGGAGATGTGCAATATTATAATAAAGATGGAAAGATACCTACTCCCAGTATTAATTCCATGGCAAATAATGGAGTTGTTTTTACAGATGCACATACATCCTCTGCGGTTTGCACACCAACACGTTATGGAATCCTTACTGGACGCTATAATTGGCGAAGTTCACTTAAAAGTGGTGTTTTAAATGGATATTCTAAAGCTTTGATAAAACAGAACAGAACAACTATCGCAAGCATGTTAAAAGAAAAGGGATATAGCACAGCATTTATTGGAAAATGGCATTTAGGCTGGGATTGGAATTTTAAAAAACAAGAAAATCCCTCTATTTCAATGGAGAAACTTGTAGAAATAGATTTTAATTCTCCTATCAAAAATGGACCATCAACTAATGGATTTGATTATTCTTTTGGTTTTTCAGGATCATTAGACATGCCTCCCTATGTTTGGGTTGAAAATGACTTTCCTACTCAGATTCCTACAAAAACTACCCAGTCTGTTGATTATAAAGGATTTTGGAGAGACGGTTTGACATCAGAAGATTTTGATCATAGTAATGTACTACAAACAATTACTGATAAGGCTGTTAGTTATATAAACAAACATAGTAAAGTACAAAAACCATTTTTTCTATATTTACCCTTGTCCGCACCACACACACCTATTTTACCAAACTCAGAGTTTTTAGGCAAAAGTAAGACTAACATATATGGAGATTTTGTTATGCAAGTGGACGATGTCTTAGATCAAATAAGAAGTACGTTGAAACATAATGGGTTAACAAATAATACTTTACTAGTTTTTGCAAGTGATAATGGTTGTTCACCAAGAGCTGACTACAAGGAATTAGCACAAGTAAAACACAATCCTAGCCATATTTATAGAGGAGCAAAAGCAGATATCTTTGAGGGAGGTCATCGTGTGCCATTTATTATTGAATGGCCAGCCAAAGCAAAAAAAGGAACTATTTCTAATGTTATATGTTCTACAGATTTTTTTGCAACTTGTGCTGCAATAGTAAACTATGAAATCAAAGATAATGAAGGAGAAGATAGCTTTAATATGTTACCCTTAATCATTGGAGAAAGCCTTAATGATATTAGAAAATATACAGTACACCACTCTATAAATGGTTCTTTTGCCATTCGAAATGGAGATTGGAAATTAATTTTTGCTCCCGGTTCTGCTGGCTGGAGTTATCCAAGGCCAGTTGATATTCAAAAAGAAAACCTTAATTTACCAGCGATGCAGCTTTATGATTTGAAAAACGATATATCTGAAACTAAAAACGTAATAGATATTTATCCTAAAAAAGTTAATGAATTAAAAAAAGCATTTATAAAAATAATTTTAGACGGAAGAAGTACTGTTGGCATAAGACAACACAATGAGGGAATGGATAATTGGAAAGAAATTGAAAACATCTTAAATATATGAAACTGTTAAAATTTTTAATAATCGGAATATTGGTATTTGGTTGTGATGACATGAATCAATCAAAAACACCAAGTTATCTAAGTGATTACAATGATCAATATAAAAGTAATCCCAGAGAAGCTAATCTAGAATGGTTTAAAAAATCAAAAATAGGGTTGTTTATTCATTATGGTTTGTACTCTCAACTTGGAAGGGGCGAGTGGGTTCAGTTAAGAGATACTATTCCAGTTTCTGAATATGCTAAACTTAAAGAAACATTTAATCCAAGTAATTTTGATGCGGATAAAATTACTGACTTGGCAATTTCAGCAGGCATGAAATATATCACCATAACATCAAAACATCATGATGGTTTTTCTTTGTTCGATACCAAGCAAAATGACTTTAATTCTATTGAATCTCCTGCAGGAAGAGATTTAATTGGTGAACTCTATAAATCGTGCAAAGAAAAAAAAATAGGTCTTTTCTTATACTATTCTTATGCAGCAGATTGGAGTCATCCATATTTCTATTCAAGAGATGGATGGAGTAATGCAAGACCTGCATATAAAGAAGTACAAAAAGAATATAAATATAAAAATAAAGAAGATTTTAGTAATTATATCAAATTTGCCCATAATCAGTTAAAAGAATTATTGACTCAATATCCTGAAATAGCTGGAATATGGTTAGATCCTATTATGGGTTATTATGCCAATCATGAAATTTTTCCAATAGAAGAGACTTACAGTTTAATAAGATCAATTAGTAAACATGCATTAATTTCATTTAAACAAGGAGCTAATGGAGATGAAGATTTTTCAGCTCCAGAACATAATTTTAGTAAAAGAGTTGGTAACCAATATGATGTTGCAAGAATAGTGTATGAAATGAATAAGTTTAAGCCGAAAGAAGTTTGTACTACTTTACAGTCAAGGTATTGGGGCTATGATAAAAATGCTAAACATAAAAATTTTGATGATATTTATAGTTATTATTTAGATGCTATTGAAAATGATACAAATCTATTACTAAATGTTGGCCCTCTTCCTGACGGTTCAATCCATTATGAAGATGTAATAACATTAACTAAGTTAGGAGAAAAAATAAAAAGCTCTATAAACAAGTAAAAGCAGAGATTTATGAGTCAATCTTACGATTACATTATAATTGGTGCAGGTTCTGCTGGTTGTTTACTTGCTAATCGATTGTCTAAAAACCCAAGAAATTCAGTGTTATTATTGGAAGCAGGTGGACCTGATTCAAACATGAATATTCATATTCCTGGAGCTTATTTAAAAATTCATAAAAGTAAACAAGACTGGGGTTTTTGGTCTGAAAAGCAGAAAAATGTTCTTGACCGAAAAATATATTTGCCCAGAGGAAAAACATTGGGAGGAAGTAGCTCCACAAATGCTATGGCTTATGTAAGAGGGAATGCCGAGGATTATAATACTTGGGCAGAACTCGGTAATTATGGTTGGGGGTATAAAGATGTATTACCTTTTTTTAAGAAATCTGAAAATCACGCTCAAATTGATAAAGTTGATTCGGATTATCATGGTAGTTCCGGAGAATTGTCAGTTTCATTACCAACTAAATTTAAAACACCTTATGTTGATGGATTTATAAAGGCTTGTAAAAAATATGGAATCCCTGAAAATGATGATTATAATGGGGTCACTCAAAATGGGGTAGGTGTAGCTCAAAGCACTATTAAAGACGGAAAGCGCCATAGTTCAGCAAGTGCATTTTTAAAACCTGTTTTAAATAGACCTAATTTAAAAGCAATTACTCATGCTAAAGTTTCTAAAATAATTTTAAAAGGTAAAGAAGCTACTGGTTTAGAATACTTAAAGGGATCAAATAAATTTCAAGTAAATGTTGAAAAGGAGATAATAGTTTCTGCAGGAGCTTTTCAATCTCCTCAAATATTAATGTTATCTGGTATAGGAGATTTTTCAGAATTAAAAAAACACGGAATTGATTGTTTACACGAACTAAAAGGCGTTGGTAAGAATTTACAAGATCATTTATTTTATCCAATAAGCGCTAAATCAAAAACACAAGAAGGGATCAATCATTACATATCTCCTTTAAACCAACTTAAAGCTGCCTGGAATTATTTTATCAATAAAAAAGGTGTTTTTTGTGTTGGTCCATTGGAGGGTATGGCTTTTTTTGACCTCACTCAAAGTGGTGAAAAAGTAAATTTTCAACTACACTTTTCGCCAATATGTATTGATGATAAGTATGGATATGATGCTTATGATTTATATGATTTTCCAAAAAAAGATGGTTTTACTATACTACCTACTTTATTACATCCTAAAAGTAGAGGAACGGTTAGTCTTGCATCATCAAACCCTAAGGATGCTCCAATAATTCAACCTAATTTTTTACAAGAGAAAGATGATCTCGATCAACTTGTCAGCGGGGGGAAATTAGTTTTTAAGCTAATGAATGATGAAGCTTTGAAAAAGCATAAACTAAGGGATGGTCTTCCAATTAATCGCGATTCTGAAGATTTTCTTATTAACCATATTAAGAAAACACTTGAAACTGTTTATCATCCAGTTGGTACTTGTAAGATGGGAATTGATAATATGGCTGTGGTTGATCCATTACTGAAAGTTCATGGAATTTCTAAACTTAGAGTAGTTGATGCCTCAATTATGCCTAAAATTGTTTCTGGCAATACAAATGCACCTGTTTATATGATTGCCGAAAAGGCAGCGGAAATGATTTTGAATAATTAGTTAATTCTCTCAACATTGAAAACTTCAAATTATAAAAAATGAAAAAAATCAATTTATTTTTATTAATGTTTTCTTTCTTATTGATTTCAAATCAATGTGTTGCGCAAAAGCCTAATACTGATAATAAATATAAATTTCAAAAAGGAGATTATAATGGTATTGGAAAATGGTATATGGGAAGAGAAATTGCTCATGTTATGGGATATCAAGGAATTGGCTGGTTAGAAAGGTCTGAAAGAGAAAAAGAAGAAAATGTTTCTAATTTGATTCAAAACATGAAAATTAAACAAAGTGATACTATCGCAGATATTGGTGCCGGTTCAGGTTATCACGTTTTTAGAATGGCCCCCTTAGCAAATAAAGGATTGGTTTATGCCGTAGATATTCAATTTGAAATGTTAATGGAAATTGAAAACACTAAACAAATTAATAAAGTGACCAATGTTAAAACCATTTTAGGAAGTGAAAAAAGTGTTCAATTGCCTAAAAACTCTATTGATAAAATTTTAATGGTTGATGTATATCATGAGTTTAACTTTCCAGTTGAAATGATAACTTCAATAAAAAATGCATTGAAGCCACAGGGTCAGTTGTTTTTAATTGAGTACAGGGGAGAAGATCCAAAAGTTCCAATTAAAAAAATACATAAAATGACTGAAAAACAAGCTGTTAAAGAAATGGAAGCAGCTGGCTTTAAGCTCAAATCCAACATCAAAAACTTACCATGGCAACACTGTATGGTTTTTGTTTTAGATGGAAAAAATTAACTAATTGTGGATGTTTAAAAAAATGAAAAAACTATTTATACTTATACCGATTGTTACAATAATACTATCAAGTTGTAATTCAACTAAAAAAGATTACCCTCCCAATATATTGTTTGTCATTACAGATGATCAGTCTTATCCACATACAAGTATTTATGGGACTAAATGGATAAATACGCCAGGTTTTGACCGCGTTGCTCAACAAGGCTTGTTGTTTAACCATGCTTATACCACTAATGCTAAATGTTCTCCCTCCAGAGCTACCATTCTCACTGGTCGTGACAGTTGGCTTTTAGAAGAAGCAACAAACCACGTTCCTTTTTTTCCAGAGAAGTTTTCAACCTTTCCTGAGGTTTTAAAGAGTAATGGTTACAAAACAGGGAAAACAGGAAAAGGTTGGGCGCCTGGTCTGGCACTAAAAAATGGAAAAAAAAGAAATTTGATTGGAAAAGATTTTAGCAAAATCAAAACTGACCCTCCATCTAAATTTATAAGTAATAATAATTACTTTGAAAATTTTAAATATTTTCTTGATGAAAAAGAAAACAATCAACCTTTCTTTTTTTGGATGGGAGGTCATGAACCTCACCGTCGATACGAATACCAATCTGGAATTAAATATGGAAAAAAAGAAATTAATGAAATTGAAAAAGTCCCAAACTATTGGCCTGAATCTGAAAATGTTAAAACTGATATACTAGATTATGCCTTTGAAATAGAATATTTTGATAGTCATTTAGAAAGAGTCATAAATGAACTGGAAAATAGAAATTTATTAGATAATACCATTATTGTTGTCACTTCTGATAATGGAATGCCTTTTCCACGAGTAAAAGGTCAAGTATTTCCTTTTGATAACAGGTTGCCTCTTGCAATACGTTGGGGTAAAGGAATAAAAAATCCTGGAAGGATTATAAATGATTATGTAAGTTTTTCAGATTTTGCACCAACCTTTTTAGATCTTGTTGGTATCGACTCTGAAAATCATCAAATGAAAAATTTTTCAGGAATAAGTTGGAAAACAATATTTAACGACGAAACAAATATAAAAAAAAGAGATTATATGATTATTGGAAAAGAAAGACATGATGTTGGTAGAGAAAATGATCAGGGTTACCCTGTTAGAGCGATTATTGCGGGGCAATATTTTTACAGTATTAACTTCAAGCCAGAACGCTGGCCAGCTGGAAACCCTGAGACCGGTTACCTAAACACAGATGGTAGCCCAACTAAAACTGAGATATTAAATCTCAAAAAACAAGGAAAGACTGTTGATTATTGGAATTATGCTTTTGGAAAGCGGCCCAAAGAAACTTTGTATGATTTGAAAAATGACCCATACTGCATTAATAATATTGTTAAGAATTATGTTTCTTTAAAGGATAGTCTAAGAAAGATATTAGTTAGTGATTTGACGCAAAGTAAAGATCCACGAGTACTAGGAAATGGAGAAATTTTTGATAATTACATCTATGCAGAAAAGCGTACCAGAAATTTTTATAATAGACATATGAGCGGAGAATTATTAGATTCAAATTGGGTAAATCCCTCAGATTTTGAGTCTGTTGTTAAATAAAATTGTGAGTTTACTAAAATTAGTTAATACATTAAACATGAAACTATTTTTACTATTAATAATTACAGCATTATTTTCATGCAATGATAATTTGGATGATCAATATTGGCAAAAAGGTAATTTACACACACATTCTTTTTGGAGTGATGGGGATGATTTTCCAGAAATGATAATCGATTGGTATAAAGAAAACGATTATCAATTTATTGCTTTATCTGACCATAACACTATTGCAGATGATGATTTTTACTGGTACAGACTTAAACAATCAGATTTAAATAATAATACTTTAGAAAAGTATGTTAATCGATTTGGAGATTGGGTTGAGTCAAAAAAAGATTCTTCAGGTACTATTGTAAGATTAAAAACTTTTAATGAATATAGGTCTAAACTTGAAGATGTAAATTCCTTTTTAATAATCAGATCTGAAGAAGTTACATCCTCTTTTGAAAATAAACCAGTACATATAAATGTAACTAACATTCAAGAGAAAATAGATCCATTTAAAGGAAATTCTGTTTATGAGGTGATGCAAAAAACTATTGATGCAGTTAATGAACAAAAAAATAAATTTAATATTCCAATGTTTGCTCATATTAATCACCCAAATTTTGGATATGGAATAAATGTCGAGGATTTAAAAAAACTAAATGGAGAAAGGTTTTTTGAAGTTTACAATGGACACCCAGCAGTTCACAATGAGGGGGATGATTTACATATTGATCTTGAAACTATGTGGGATTTAGTTAATATTTCTTATTACGAAAATAATAAACCTTTACTTTTAGGTGTTGCAACAGATGATAGTCATAATTATCACCACAAATCAACAAATCTTAGCAACACAGGAAGGGGATGGGTGATGGTAAATTCTAAAAAAATTGAAGCTTTAAGTTTGATTGAAGCTATGGAATCAGGAAATTTCTATTCTTCCTCTGGAATTAAATTAAAAACTGTGAAACATACAAAACAAAAGTTATTTGTAGAAATAATCCCTAGACAAGATGTGAATTATCAAATAATTTTCATGGGTTACAAAAAAGAAAGCTCTGAAGTGGAAGTTTTAAAGACTGTAAAAGGAACTTTAGCTGAATATTATTTTCAAGAAAACGATCTTTTTGTCAGAGCTAAAATTATTTCTGATGAAATTAAAAAAAATCCTTATGTTACAGGTGAAACTACCCAAGCATGGACTCAACCAATTATTATTAATTAAAAACAATAAAAGTTGAGTTAAACACAGAATTATGTCTAAAATCTTTACTAAGTTCAAATCAAGATTTATACCAATTGTTTTGTTTAGCTCTGATGGCTCCAAATTATTTAGATCATCTTAAGGAAGGTCACAGAATACTGAGAACGTATAGTAAGATGTTTATTTGTCAGCCATACAAAAAGATGGAAGGTAAAATAGATAAGTTTAAATCAAAAATTGAAGAAATTGGATTTAGTGTAGAATATAAAACCAGCTCTCAAAAGTTTGTCTATTTTGATTGCACTAAGAATTGAGTTAAATTTAATATTATGAAAAAGCTAATACTATTATTACTTTTTATTCCACTTGTGAGTTTTGGGCAATCACAATTAGGAAAAACCAAAGGGTATGTATTAAGTGAGTGTAATAAAAATGAAAATTGTGAGATAAATAAAAATGAAAATGATGTTGTATTTAATATTGAAATTTCCAATAATGATGAAATTATTAATAATTACAGAGCTTATAGGGTTTATGAATTTATAATACCTATAAAATCAAATAACAAAATAGAATATTTGTATTTCAATAATTAATAAAATATTATTAGGTTAAATCTTTACTTACCTTTTATAGTGTTGGATGTGTTGGATTTTATATTAGTTCAAGATATATTTCTTCAACCTTTTTATTAAGTTCATCCATTAAATCATTTTCAACTATCTCATCCTTTTGTATTTTTCTAATTGAGGATTTTAACCTTGAATGTGGCGGTGAAGGTTTAATTTATTGGGAACCATCTTGGGTTTCTACAAGTTGTAATACTCTATGGGGTCAAGGTTCCCACTGGGATAATGCAACTTTATTTGATCATGATAATAAAGTTAACCTAGGAATGAAATTTTTTAAAAATTAATTTAAAACCTCCGTACAAGTTTTAAAAATAAAAACCCTAATCACTTGTTTATAAAGTAGTTAGGGTTTGACTAAGCGGAGAAAGAGGGATTCGAACCCCCGGAGGTGTGACCCTCAACAGTTTTCAAGACTGCCGCATTCGACCACTCTGCCATTTCTCCAATGGGATGCAAATATAACCTCCTTTTTATTTTGTACCAATTTTATTTGTAAAATTATGTAACCTCCTTTTTACTAACTTTGAAATATGGCAATCATTAGTGAACTTATGTGGGAATACCCTGTTTTAATTCTTGTTGGATTTATTGCAGGTTTTATGAACACAATGGCAGGAGGGGGGTCACTATTAACTTTGCCTCTTTTAATCTTTATGGGTTTACCAGCTGCAGTTGCAAACGGAACAAATAGAGTGGCTATATTTATGTCTACTTTTTCTGCTTCTGCTGGTTTCAAAAGTAAAGGAGTGTCCAATTTTCCATTTAATGTATATTTGGGAATATCAGGACTTCTTGGAGCCTTAATCGGAGCTCAAATAGCAATTGATATCAAGGGTGAGCTATTTAATAAAATACTTGCTGTTATTATGATATTGGTGGTTTTATTGATTGTATTTAAACCTAAAATAAATTACTCTGATGTTTTGGAAAGATTATCGGGAAAGCATCTTTTTGTTTCTCTTTTAGCCTTTTTTTTTATTGGTATATATGGAGGTTTTATTAATGCTGGAATAGGTTTTGTCATTATGCTTTTTTTACATTATTACAACAGACTAAATTTAGTAAAGGTGAACGCTACAAAGGTTGTAATAGTTCTAATATATACAACAGGGGCATTAGTAACTTTTGCTTTAGCTGAAAAGGTTAATTGGACTTATGGTCTTTTTTTAGCTACAGGTAATTTTATTGGTGGATGGACATCTAGTAGGTGGTCAGTTAAAAAAGGGGAAAATACTATTAAAACTTTTTTAATAATAATGATTGTTATAATGTCAATTAAGCTCTGGTTTTTTTAATACTTCATGTATTTTACTATTTCAAGACCATAGCCAATCATTCCAACTCTTTTAATTTGTGTACTATTAGTTAACAGTTCAATTTTATTGATATTTAAGTTGTGTAAAATTTGTGCACCGATACCAAAATCTTTTTCATCCATGACTTGCGAAGGGGTATTTACTTCTCCCTTGTTTTGTATGGATTTCAGTTCCTTAAGTCTTTGAAGCATGTTTTTTGAACTTTGAGATTGATTAATAAAAACAACCACTCCTTTTCCGTTGGAGTTTATTTTTTCGAAGATATTATCAAGTTTATTGTTTTTAGAAAGTGTTAATGAATTTATTAAATCATTATTTGTAATAGATGAATTTATTCTTACCATCACGGGCTCATCTTTCTTCCAATCTCCTTTGGAGAGTGCAAGGTGAATTTGTTCATTGTTTGTCTGTTGAAATGCAGATAACATATATTCTCCAAATCTAGAATTAAAAACAAAGCTTTCTCTTTTTGTAATCAAACTGTCATTAGACATTCTAAATGCTACTAAATCTTCAATAGATACTATTTTTAAGTTCAGTTTATTAGCCATTATGACTAAATCTGGAACTCTAGCCATCGAACCATTCTCAGTCATTATTTCGCAAATAACTCCAGCGGGTGAAAAACCAGCTAATCTAGCAAAATCAATAGCAGCTTCTGTGTGACCAGTTCTACGAAGTACTCCGCCATCCTTAGCAATTAACGGAAAAATATGTCCTGGTCGAGCTAAATCACTTGGAGATGTATTATTATCAACAATTGCTTTTATAGTTTTAGATCTGTCAGAAGCAGATATGCCTGACGTGACTCCATTTCCTTTAAGGTCTACAGAAACAGTAAAAGCAGTATCCATTAGATCCGTATTATTAACTACCATTGGATTTAAGTTTAATTCTTTTGACCGATTATCTGTAATAGGCATACATATTAAACCTCTTCCATGTTTAGCCATAAAATTGATGATTTCAGGGGATGCTATTTCTGCTGCACAAATGAAATCTCCTTCATTTTCTCTATTTTCATCATCAACAACAATAATTACTTTTCCATTTTTGACATCTTCAATGGCTTCTTCAATAGAATTAAGTTTGAACTTAACGTCTGACATTTATTTATATTTTAGGCGAAGATACATTCCTTTTATGTTATTTTTTAAAAAACATTATTTTAAAAGCAGCTCTAAAAGGGTTTAATATTCTATCAAGATTAAAAATTGTTTTATCAGCAGATGCTCTAGAAATTAGATATATCCCAAGAGGAAACATTATAATATTTGGAATCCAACTACCTAAAATTGCATCTATACTTCCATCTTCCGCGGCATTTTTGCTAAAGGTTCCAACAAAATGATAAGTTAAAAAAAGTATTAAAGACACTACCATTGGAAGACCAAAACCTCCTTTTCTAATTAGGGCACCAAGCGGTGCACCAACAAAAAACAATATTATAGATGTTAAGGGAAATGAATATTTGTCAAATAAATTTGATTTGTGAAGATTAATTATCTTTTCCTTGATAAAGAAAGTATTTTTTTGATTTGTTAGTACTTGCACTTGTCCCGTAATATTATTAAGTGATGAATTCATAATAGAAATTTGAATATCCATTGGAAAGTCTGACAAATGTTTTCTGTAATTTATATAAAGCTCATCATCAGTATATTTTTTATCCCATCTAATGGTTCTTTGAAAGTTTGAGATGCCTGTTCTTGTATAAAAACTTTTTCCAAAATTATCATATCTCAAATCTAACTTTTTAGATAAAGAATCAATACTAAAATTTAGTTGAGAAATATTTTGCATTCTAAAAGTATTATTATACTTCTCCTCCTCAAAA
>Ga0213869_10000784_pt1 | contig 24769 bp, 24 predicted proteins | sample PICome_10_FD_160083 | JGI IMG/M metagenome (GOLD analysis project Ga0213869, IMG submission 160083) | Coastal seawater microbial communities near Pivers Island, North Carolina, United States - PICO132 | ecosystem: Environmental > Aquatic > Marine > Coastal | place: USA: North Carolina...
CTCGTATGGATATCCAGTAAAGTTATTACCTGTTTTAGTTTCTTTACCTGGCAAGTTAAGACTATCTAAATTCATGATTAACTCACTTTTCGAAGCACCGTTAACACTATTAGTGGAACTCCATGTATTAGTAAGGGTTGTAGATCCGGTTGCTACTATCACCTTCTCACATCTATTTGGAGGCGGTAAACCCCCATCATAGAGCATGTCATCCTGATTATCTACGCCCTCGCCAACAATAAAACCTTTACTCAAATTACCCGAATGACAAACTGGTTGCTTCCAGGGTTCATTATACAATTCACTTCCAAAAAAACTTATATATCCCTTTCTAAAGAAAGGCATACCTGGTTTGGCGTTGGAGTATCCGTACTCTAAATCATCGACCGAAATGTGAACAAGTTTGTCTTGAGCAGCTGGTTTGCCGTCGATCTTAAAGAGGGTAAGTTCGCGCTTGAGAGCATTCTGCACATTATTTTGCGCAGCAGTATTTTGTGGAATATAGTCACCTAAATATGCTGGAATATCTTCGCATGTAGCGTCGTAAATACCGCGCACCAACTCACCCATATTTTCATCAGTAATTGCGGTTGGAAGAGTAAATAGCACACCTGACATATTACCGCGAACACCGTCAACGGTTGCATTGGTTGCATTCATCCATGCATCGGTTCCTGATGTCGTGCCGTTGATACCCGCAAAGAAAGTAGCCCAATCAGAAGCACTTAAGAAAATACCAGCCCCCAAGAACGCACCAGCAATAGCAGCCAAATACTGGTCGAATGATTGAGCATACAAGTTAGGGTTGCCCTGAGGAGTGACAGTAGAGTTGCCCCCGCCGGGAGTAGTTAAAGTTCCAGTTGTAGAAACACTTATTGTTATTTTAGAACCACTAGGAATACTGGTAATTTGATATTCTCCGTCAATAGAACCATTATCATCATTTACATCTGCGACTCTTACTGTTTGTCCTAAAATGAAGGTAGATGAGTCAGTAACATCAAGTGTTGTAGTTGCCCCAACACTCGACCCTGGAAAATTAATGGTAGAACTAGAACCACTCAATGCATTGTAAGCGCGGCGACCCACAGTGGTGCCGCTTTTATTACCAGTATCAGATGAAGGAATGCCTAAGAAATTTTTCTTTGTTTCGGCGCTGGTGCCATATGCAGCAAACAAACTTTGTGCATCTGCAATTACAGCAGGTTCAGCTCCGGTATCAACCGTATTTAGTTGTCCTATCTTGTTCATAACACCGGCAATGAGGCGAGCAAATTTAGTGTCGTCGGTCGATCCGGATTGTCCGGTGGAGGCGGGTGATACATAATTATACACACCGTAATCTGGGTCGGTCTCCAGGTCACCAGTAACTCCCTTATTCATCAAAATACGTCTGGCAATAAGCACAATTCCACGTAAACCCATACCGCCCAAGTGGACACCAGGAGGAGTCACGGGAATCTTTACACCGTGGAATGTGGAGTTAATACCAGCACCAGAGGTGTCAATATTGAATGCAACAATCTCACCTGGTACGGTATTAGGGGTATTGGTTGCTTTTTTGGCACCGACTTGACCATTTAATAGAGCAGAATCTGCTAATGGAGAAATATGAACTGAGTCGTAAGTAATAGTATCACCGACGGCAGTTTTCACTTTTGCATTGTCTAATTCAAGAACATTACTTGCTTCGGAAACAACATTGCTGTCGACAAACCCATTTTCAGGTGTTTGTCCCAGGGAAAGATTGATATCAACACTTGTTAAAAGAGGAGCATTATTGACGACCATACGAGGGATAAAGTATTTGTTGTTGGAACTGAAATCGGTCGCGGCAGAAGTAAAAGTATTATCTGAACTTGAGAATTTTTCAGCATATATTTTGGGACCATTACCATTAGTTCCGTTAAATGTTGCACCTGATGTTTTAAATTTTCCATCGTCTCCAGGTGTCTTTACATTAATCAATAAATCGTACATGCCACCAAGGTGGTATGAAGCAGAACCAAGACCATTGTTTGTTGGTGTAGTAATATTTGTATAACCTGCCGCAGCATTAAAAGGTCCAGTACCAGTACTACTAACAGCAGAAATCGTGTCCAAGCGGTATGATTGTTCGTTTAAATTGGCGGCAAGAAGTTCTGTGCCAGTCCCGCCTAATTTTGCCGAACCATCCTTTGGCAAATTATTTGTAAGACTGTAAGGAGTGCCCCAGGAGGTCGAATAAATTTGTGTTGTCGCCTGAGTATTTGAAAACAAGACGGATTGAGTGGGTACACCAATCGTATTGATACCGTCGGTGTCGACAATAATTTTACGCCAGTGAGTGTATAACCCGTGATTTACAATACCTTTTATGGTTTTGTCATCACTACGAATTGCCCCATAAACATTATTTGTCTCGGTCCCAAGAAGGCCTTGGGCAGTCCCCACTGGATTGTAAAAGATTCTCTCTTGTGGATTCGTTAATAAATCTTTAACATTACCAGCCCCATCACGTCCGTATACATAATTAGTGTCTGCTATACCCGCACCTTGATCCTGATGATAAATATAATTCCATAGAGCAGTACCAGTCACTGCAGGTTGAGAACCAATCCCCGCATTGTTCTTATTGTTAGCAAATTTACCAGATGATTCCTGTCCACCAATAGATGCTTGAAGAAAAAGTTCAGCCTGTTCCTCTGTTACAGTAGTAGGAAAATCAGTCATTGTTATAAATTATTAAAAGAAAATAAATTTAATAATTAATCTATCATGCCGATAAAACTGCAATTATTTTATCGCCTAAACTTTCTTTATCTTCGAGATCATCGTCACCATCAAAATTATTTGCTCCAGCCATAATATTGGAAGCATCATAATTAAAACCAAGCCAGCTCATGTATTTTAATCCACCATTAACCTCATGTTGATACATAGCGCTTCCGGTTGCTAAATATGAACTCATATTCTGTAAAACTCCATATGTAGATTCTTGTTCTTCTGTTGCGGTCATTATAAATTTAAGTTAGAAAAAATAATAATTTAAATTTATAAAATTATTGTTGTGCAATTGCGCTAAACTGATTGCAACTTGGTGGTCCATTAGCAGTAGAGGCATTGTCTTCCTTAATCACCCGTGCTAATGAATTTGCAGTAGTAGTTCTATCTGTCAAACTGAGTTGGACATTCCGAAAACTTCGTGCGTTCACTTGAGAAGGAAATAAATCGCCACTGACCGCGTTCAAATATTGCTCATCTGCTAATGTACTTGTGGTAGGATCGAAAATATTGCTTAAATCTAAACTGTTAAAATTACAGACTGGTCCTGGTCCAATTCCCATTATATATATTTATAAAAGATAATAAATTTTCTTGATATTTTTCTAACGAATACTCCTTAATTATTTTTTTCTCAGCATCAAAATTTTTATTTTCTCCTAAATTTAAAATTAATTTCCGCATACAATTTTCTAAATGTTTAGTGCTAAAAGGATGATATTCCATAAATGTCCCTATGGGTAAACTTATATTATATTGTGTTGCTATAATTGGTTTATTTGCTGCAAGTGCCTCAATCCCACATCTCCCAAAAGTTTCATACTTTAATGTTGGCAATACGACACATTGGGATGCCTTAAATAAAGCAGGGACATCATTACATTCTTCCTCAATAACTACATTCAAATTATGGTCCTTAATATATGTCTTCACTCTTTGAAAATAGCAACTTCCCTCTTTTCCTTTACCCATCAAAATGCCTAAATACTCATCATTAACCTTTTGAAACTCACGAAATGCTTCCAAAAAAATGTGTTGTCCTTTCCAATCCGTAATTCGTCCCGGTAGCAAAATAATATTTCTACATCCATAATTTTCATAAGTCGCCTCTATACGTGATTGCTCTACATTTTGAAATTTTTCAACATCAACACCACGGGACATAACTACTATTTTTTCCGATGGGCAATTGTAATGCTGTTCAATATGGTTTTTCATGAAGTCATTGGAAACAATGACATGTTCTCCATAAGTCATGATTTTATTATAGTGTTTTTTTATCGGATTATCAAAACCACTGTAATATCCGTGAAATGTTGTAATGAATTTGCAAGTTGTTAATTTACAAGCAAACCAAGCAGACCACGCAGGAGCGCGTGACCTTGCATGAATAATATCTATTTGTTTTAACCAAATAATAACAATAAACCAAAGTGCATTTAATAGCACCATTACCGGATTTTTCCATTTTAACGGCATATAAAAATGTTGTATGCATTGGTCATCAAGACGTTTTTTCATCTTACCACCAGACGAAGCAATAAAAGGTACAATGCCGTTTTCTTTGAATATAATTGCATCCTGTATAGTATTCTCCTCCACGCCTCCCATCTCAAGAGAGGGTAAAACTTGTAAAATGCGTAGTGATTTCATGTTAATAAAATAAATAAATAATATTTATATATAAAAAATATAATATACTTAGTAGAGAAGTAACTTTTATTATAGTCTTTTGATGTTTACGCTTAAAAGTATAAAAATTTGAAATAAAAAAATATTTTTCGTGATTAACTATTTTATTTCCTATATTACTATGTCCCTCTTTTTGTACAAACAGAGGAGGATAAACAATATACCAATTATCTTTCCATTGTAATTCTTTCCATGTTACGTCCTGCATATACTTTCTAACTTGTAATGTTTCTTCTAAAAGTTTTAAATTAAATTCCCAATGTTTTATTAGTGTATTATAATAAGATTTATGAACTATATATGCAGAACCACACCGACATTCATATAATTTATATGACCATGGATTATAATATGAAAAAGTACCTCCACAGACGATAACATCATATTTTTTCGTCAATAATTTTTCTAGCAATTGTATCCCATTACTATAATCATACCAATGCACATCATCTTCTATAACCATAACATTCTCCCAATTATTTTTTCTAGCAAGTTTAATACATTCCAAATGACTTTTTGCACAACCTATAAATCCATGTTCATGTTTAATGGCATCAAATCGCATAATTTTATCTTCAGAAATATATTTCGTTAATTCTTCAATGATATGTTTTTTTCGGTCTTTTCGTTCCTCTAAATTGATATATATGATATTTTCAATCATAACTATTTAATTATATATAACCTTTATTTTATATAATAATTACAAATGATAGTTTGTCTACATTCAGTTAACTACGATAATTCACCAATAACAATTACCCCCAGAAACATTAGAATTTTTTATTAAAACAGCATTGAGGTTTGGTTTTAAAAGAAAAGGATGTAAATCCTCTTGGAAGTTTTACGCTAACAACGGCAGAAGAAAAGGCAAAAGAGTTTAATATGGAATTTATTGTAGATAATAATATAGTTGTATTTAAAAAATCATGATGTCTCAAATACATTTTTTTTACTATTCAAATCAAGAAAATAACCAAAATGAGCGTTTTCTTGATTCATGTTCTAAGCAAAATATAAAACCAATTAATATTTATCAAAAAACAGATAAACCATTTTCTTTTCATAAAAAAATTTATGATTTTTACCAAATACTTCAATCAAATAAATATTCAAAAACAGATATAGCATGTTTTACGGATGCATGGGATGTTTTATATTTAAGTGACGGAGAAAAAATACAAAATGAATTTTTAAAGATTAACAAACCGATTGTTTTTTCATCAGAAGAAAATTATATGAATAATTCTTTAAATGCCAATAATATATTAGAAAACTGGCACTATAATAATAATTTTTTAAATAGTGGTGGATATATTGGATACATTAAAGATATACTTGAAATGCTTCATGAAATTATTAATCAACAGACAATTTATAACTGCGATCAAACTATGTTTTATGAATTTTTTGATAAAAATCCAACAAAATTATCATTGGATGTTAATAAAACCATCTTTGGGACATATTTTCGTAAACATAATTTAATTTCTAGATGGTTTTTTTTAACCCAATGGGGTTATGACTGTCAGTTTTATGAAAAAAATGGAGAAGTCATTTACAAAACAACTCAAAAATCAATATGCATTTTACATCATCCAGGAAAAAAAGGTCTGTATTTAAATTATATTGCTTATAAAAATAAGTTTTTTAATACTTTTACACTTGAGATAACAATTAAATTATTTGAGTATTTATTCTTTGCAATAATGCTTTATAACTTTTATATTTTAATTATACCATTTCTAATGATTGATAAATTTATATATAATGGGTTTTATGAACGTGAACTTAGACATAAAATAAAGTATTATAATAATAGATTCATACAATGATTCATATTTCTTTAACTACTATTCCAGAACGTATTAAAAATTTTGAACTCTTTTATAAATCTATTATGAGTGGAAGTATGGCCCCAGACTTTATTCACCTGCAAGTTTATCCTGGTCTTTTTAACAATAATAAAATTCTGTCAGAAATTGGTGTACTAGAAAATGTTATCATAAATCAACATATAGAGGATAAAGGTCCAATATTGAAATTTACAGGAGTATACAATGAAATGATTAAAGAAGATGATATTTTTGTTTACTGCGATGACGACCAAGATTATCCAGAAAACTGGTTAAAAATTCTTGTTGAATCAGTACAAAAATCTCCTCAATCAATACATGGATACCGAATAAATAGTGGTGTGGCACTTTTAAATCGGTTAAAATACTTGCATTATAATGGTAATAATTCATTTGTGCGTGGGTTTGGTGGTGTAGGTTTTGTTAAAAAAGCAATTTCACAAATCTCTCAAACAGATATAGATGATATATTAAAATTACATAATGATTTTTTTTATAGTGATGACCTAGTTCTCTCTTACTTGTATAATAAATATAAAATTCCATGTAAAAAAATAGAAACTCCAATGAGTTGGAAAGAAATAAAAAATGATATAAAATTATCAATTTGTACCGGGTTAAATGGTAAAATACCTCGAAACAAAGAACGCTATTATAACTTATTAAAGTTTCTCTCATACGATTTTTTCTCACTGAAAAAGTTTATTTTTGGATGCAACAATGATAAAAATATACACACAGAATTTGAAAGATTTAAATCTAGATTTGAAAAAAATCAACCTTTTTCGTTAGTTCGTTATGGTGATGGTGAATTTCACACCTTAAAGAATGCTAATTTCAATTGTCAAAATTGGCAAATAAAAAATAATGACAAATCTAAATTAAAGTTCAATGAAGATCTTGCTAGTGCCTTACAACCTAACAATAGTTCATATTTTATCGGAATTCCATGCGGATGTAATGAATCTCGGGATAATTTTAGAGAATTTTTCTTTTCAAATTATGACTATAAAATAGAACAATTAACCTTTGCAAATATATTTAATAATGCCATGTATCCCCGGTTTCAAAATGAAATATTACCGATAATCAAAGAATATCCTATTGTTTTAATATCTAATGAAAATACAAACTTTGATCGTTTTCTCTCACATGGATTTAACGTGAAACAGTGGGTTCCAGTTCCCACATTTAATGCATTGGAAAAGACGGAACATATATATCATGAAATAGAAAAATTCATGGAGAGAGAAAAACCGACGAATCACATATTTTTATTTTCAGCAGGACCTGTCAGCAAAATAATTATTCACCGTCTACACATTAAATATCCAGATTTTCAGAATTTTTATCTTGATATGGGTTCTACTTTAGACCCATATTACGGATTTAAACCATCACGTAATTATCATCAATGGTGGAGTTGGAAAATACTCTCTACATGTTATTGGGAACATAAGAGTTATATATGGCAAATTTCTTGTAATTCACAAGAGTACAACAAATTACAACGCTGTATATTTAAAGTATTAGGGTTTTTATGGAAATGTATTAATTTTATTATATATTACATTAAACAGTATGCATATTCTAATCATTCAACCATCAGCATTAGGTGATATTATATATACGCTCTATAATATAAAAAGATTGTATTATAGTGCTCCTGGAAAAATAATGATAGACTGGTATACACCCAATTATTATGAAATTTTAGAGTCACAACCAGAAATTAATGTTGTAAAAAATATTACAAAATTAGATTATGATTACGTTATTGATTTTGGTACGAAACGAAATACATTGTGGTGTAAGTGGCAACAGGGCGGAATAAAGATTGGATTTGTTGCTACCAAAAAGAAATGGATTTCATGGTTTAATGATTATAGTATTCACTACGATAATGAAATAGGCGTTGTGCAAAATCAAATACAACTACTTGAATTTCTGTGCAATCTCATGAAAATTAATTTAAAAAAAGAAATTATACCAGAACTACACTATGAGCAATTTACAAAAACTCTAGTAAATAAATATATTGATACTTTACCATTACAAGACGCACCCTTTGTTATTTTAAACCCTAATACATCAAAAGAAAAAAAGGAACAACCACTATCCAGTTGGTGTAATTTATTAGAAATATTTTCAAAAGATGAAACACGAAACTATATTCTAATTGGTGCAGAATTTGGAAAAAAGGGAAAGTTGCTTGAACGATATATTCAAACAAAAAACTACACTAATATACATGTTTTACCAAAAAGGTTGGACCGATTGGTTAATATTGGTTTTCTACTTTTAAAAGCAGAAACAGTTATGACACCAGATACAAGTATATTGCATTTAGCAGAATATCAAAAAGTAAATGTTATCCCAATGTTAACGGAATACAGTTCACATATTAATATTGGTTGGAATCAATAATATGGTTTATACAATTAATAAAAAAGGGTAATATATAGAAAAGGATTAAAAACAATAAACCTCCCTTTTTAATAGTTTTGTACTTTTTTTTAATAATTTTATTTTGATTTTCAATTGTTTTGTATCTCAGAGTTTTATAAACATATTTATTTTTAGGTAATTTTTCAATATTAATATTATCTTCCTCCCAAATTCCCAAGTTATAATAATAACCAGTCAAATTAATACAAATTGTTTGTAATGCGAATTCTTCAACACAGTGATTCCAATTAAATAATTTTTTTTTTATACAATCATTGTCATTTAAAAATGATAGAATTCGTTCGCAAGATAAATAGTCAAAAGTTAATCCTTCATGAGCATCTTTTGAAAATAATAAATCATTATTAATAATATACGTACTTAAATCAGTATTTATAAATGATGACCAATGCCATTCGTTAGTGTTAATATTATTAATTTTTAAACCCGTATTTGTTTTAGGAAAAATTTTAAACGATTTTTTATTTAACTTATTATAAAATAAATTTCGGCTTGACAATATTACAAAATATTTAAAATTATATTCATTCATTGCAAATTCCATATTTGAGAATATACCTTGTGTAAGAGAACCATGAAATCTTTTTTTTTCAAAATAAAGTGGATTTATTTTAAGATTTTTTATAGTTTTCATTAGTTTACTATTTTGAATTTTATTATACATAAATTCATTTGCATTTAACAAAATTATGTAGTTTACATAAACATGTTCTTCAATATTTAATATTTGTGATATCAAAAACCCAATATCTTCATGAACATTAATAGAAAAAATTATATCGGTTTCTATCATATGATAAACGTTACTGTTATAATTCTAGATTATTTAAATTTTAATATTGGTTGGAATCAAGGGTATTAAACATAGACATTAATAATAATTAAATTATGTCTTTAAACAAAAGAATAAAAGCAGTATTGAGGCAATATATACCAATACAAATCAGTTATTACTTTAATCTAATTTTTGGATATTTTTATTATTTTATTTCTCTTTTTTTACAGCGTTCTCCTGAACAAATATCAATAAAAAATAACAATGTATTATTTACTACGGTGTGTAATGATAAATACGCACCAGGATTAATAGTATTGCTTAAATCTATTCTAACTTATAACCCAAGTTTTAATTATAAATTTAAAGTTTATTTTTGTAATAATCTTTCACCTGTGAATCAAGAAAAAATAAAAAACATTTATACCAATATTATATTTGAAAACCACGACGACAGTTTATTCTCTTCAGTAAAAGAATGGTTTATGTCAGTATTGTGTTTTAAGGAATACGAATATGACCGAGTTATATTTATTGATGCAGATATGATATGTCTCGGTAATTTAAATGAATTAATTTACTCTAAAGTTAATGGAATTGGTGCGTGTATGGATAATAACACACTCATTATGAATAATATGTGTATTAATATGCCTAAATTTTTTGAAATAAATACAGGACTCATGGTATTAGATAGAGAGTATAGAAACGCAAATTTTTTTAACAAAATTATTAAAGAAATCAAAAATAATAAAGAGGCAAAACTTGGAGACCAGACTGTTTTAAACAAATTATTATTTTTAAAGCAAATAACATATTTACCAACTAAATATAATTGTAAACGTAATATTTTTTATACAATTAATTTTAATTATTATAAAAACCCAAAAATAATACATTTTACTGGAGCAAATAAACCCTTTTTAGAAACAAAGGAACATATGCTTTCAACCAAAATATGTAATAATCTAATTGAAAAGTATTTTGAATTTATTCAATAAAACTATTGTAAACAGTATTACTAATATCAATTTTTAATTTTTTTTTATAATTATTCCACCAATCTTGTATATTTAATCTAAGTTCTTCAACATTTTCTTCGATTAATAATTGTTTCACTTTGGTAGCAAACATTGAATAATAAGATGATGGTAAATAATAAGATGAATAACTATTATCTACAATAGGTAATGGGTGTTCACCAAATAGATTTTCATAATAATTATAATTATGATAATCATATTTTAAATATCTTGTCCTTAAAATAGGAAATTTGTAATATTTATTAACGATAGGAATACAACCATGCTCTAGTGCCTCTACTAACCTTTGGGTTTCAATATTGGTATTACCGGAAAAACATGGAACAAATAAAGTTTTATTTAAAATATCTGAATATTCTTCACTATTTAAATCAAAAGACCAAGTTGCTTTGGTATTAAAACAATAATAAGGTTTTATCTCCTTAAGTTTTTCACAAAATTTATCACGTCCATTTTTATTTAAAAATCCACAGAATGACCATTTATAAATTCTATTTGAATTAGAGGGTTTACTGTATTCTATTAATCCACTTTTATAACCCAATGGTATATTGGTTATTTTTTTTTGATCTAGAGCGGGACGTATCATTTCCCTAAAAATATGTTTTACATTTTCATTCTTATATAAAGATACATCATGTCCTAAATTTTCATCAAATAGATGAATAACTAAATAATTTTTTTTCTTGAATTTTTCAAAATATTTTTTGTAATGTCTTAAATCATGACAATATAATATAATATTTTTAGAGTTATAATCCTTTTTTGCATCATAATCCTGATGTATAAAATTAATTTTTTTGTTTGAAGAAAATAATTCTTTAATAAAATCTTCTTGAAAAAATCTATTATTATTCTTTTTTAGAATTTCATTATCTATTTCTCTAAAATATAATATATGAATATCCATTGCTTAATAAATATATATTAATAATGTCAAATTTATGCATTTTTACTGGAGGTGATAACTTATATTTTGATTTAATTCATGAATTAATACAATCAATTAATATTTTAGATAATTCAATGCCCGTCGTAGTCATTGATGGAGGAATACATATTAATAATTTAACCAAAATAAATTATAAAAATGTATCTGTTGTAAGACCAGAATTTTGTAAAGATTTATTTGATGGTGAAAGTAAATCCATAGTTAATATATTAAGATTAAGATTAGACCAAATATGTAAATATTATTCATTACCATACAAAACATTAATATGGTTAGATGCTGACACATGGGTTCAAAATTTATATCCCTTTTTAGATATTTGTAAATCGGTATGCAATAAAAACAAATTAATAATTAAATCTCAATCTTCAAGATTAGATAGAAAAACAATTCAAACACAAAAAATTGTAAACTTTGGAACATTTAGTTTATTCAGATTAAAAAATATTATTTATAAAAATTCAAAATTTTTAGGATTTTCAAATGAAACGTTAGAAAAATTAGAAAGTGTAGCTACTTTAAACAGTGGTGTATTTGCACTTGATATTGATGCTCCCCATTGGGAGAGATTTAGATATTGGCAGGAATATATAATTAAAGAAAATAATGGAAAAAAATTTAATAGTGACCAATTATCTATAGGATATACAATTTATCTTGACAACTTAGAATTTGAATTATTTCCAGATATTTGCAATTATTTTTGTGGGTATCCTCTAAGATGGAATGAAAATACTAAAAAATTTGTTGATTTTTATCCTCCTTACGATGAAATTAATATTATACATCATTGTGGCATTACCAAATTTATTGATAACTGGGATAAAATTAAAGTTTTAGATATGAATGATAATAGTATTACTAAAAGTGTCTTATTTTCCAATCGGTTTGAAACGTAACATAGTTTATAAGAACACATTTTCTTTTTCTAATTTGTTTCCCCTTTTCTAAACCATGCCAAGTATCATCACTAGGATAAAATAAAAATCCGGTGTTGTGCTCAAATGGTATTGATTTTACGAAATTACCCGACTCATCATACACATCTGTGCCATTTTCTAAGGGTTCGTTATTATCATTGAGATAAATAATTAAACTCATTTTTTTTTCTACGATGTCAGTGTGTTTTTCCAACCAAAAGTCACTTGTATCAAGAATAATTTCCATTCTTAGAAAACAATCTTTAAATGAAACTGTATTCCCTATAAGTTTTTCAAAGAATTGTACTGCATCTTTACTAGTTAATTGTTGAACAGATTTATAAAGTTCTTTATAGGAAACTATATTATTCTTATCAATAAAATAACGTTTTCCATTATCTTCGCGTTTACCTTTATTGTTACTATTAACATGCAAATCGTTAATGATTTTATTTATTTCTCTCAACGTTTCATTTTGAAAACAGTTTTTTAAAATGAAATGTTTGTAAGGAACTTTATATTCACGATAAAGTTCAAGGTTCATATATTAAGAGACCTTTATTTTTTAAATAATTAATCCCTTTTGTTAGACGACGTCCAATATTGCCTGTTTTTAAAACAATCGGTTTTCTTCCTGCTTGAATTGCCTCACTAATCATACAAAAACTATCGTCAGTAATAAGTAAAACTTCAGAACTTATATATGCTTTTTTTGTTGCTCCATAAATATCAACAATAGCTATTCTATGTTTTTTTAGAGCAGCAATCAATTCATTCGGTGTCCGACGCGAAACGATTGCATCCACATAATAATTCTCATAATCTGGCAAATAGTTATTTATTTGGTGCATAGTTTCCACAATGGGGAAGTATTTGTTATGCAATGACCCTCCAATTAGTATACTAACCTTTTTTTCTAATTTATAGTCATCTCGGTGTTCCATTGTGTTAGGTGCTAAATAAATAGTAATTGTATTGTAAGGAATATTCTTTCCTAAGTCATGATATGGTACGTATTGTGATTTAAAAAACCAGTAAGGAAACCCGAAAGGTTTTTGTTGTGTGCTCAAAGGAGTTTGCAATTGATGGGCAATAATAATTGATTGGGCAACCACAGAACGACCAATGACAATAACTCTATCAAATTTAGTATCTGGTTTAAAAAATGTGAACCACTGTAAAAATATGAAGTAAATTGCCAAGATAAAATAACTGCAAAAAAAACCGTGAATATTGGGTAATCTTAAAACTTGACTGTCTTTGTCTCCTTTCAACCAGTAAATAATGCCCTTTGCCTGTTCTAAATTATAATCCGTACAACATATAGACAATATTTTCATAATAATTATAATGCTCTATGATTTTTTAATTTGTTTCATTACTTTTTTCAAAGATTTTTGGCATTATAACATCAATCTTTCTCTCTACTTACGTGAGCGGTGGTTTTCGTGGAATTTACATAAAGTGGATACCTTATTTCATGCTGCTTCTTGTGGCGAGGCAAAACTCTTACTTCCGATTTTAAATCATTATAAGAAAGAAAATGTACCTTACATGCTTTCAGTGCATACTCCTAGCGGACATAAACTGATGCAGAAATATAATGACCACGTTATATTAAAACCGATGGATACCTTTCCAACAATGGCATGGTTTTTCTTGTGGACGCGACCAGAAAAAATTATCATCTCAGTTAGTGATACATGGTTCTATTTCCTATTTTTTGCTAAACTGTTTAACTGCAAAATAATTTACGTAAATTACGTTATAAAACCACTAAAACCCTTGCGAAATATGTTGCATCACTTTGTGGCAGATAAAATTTATCTTAAACATAAACAAACAAGAGAAGTGCTACAAGGAAACAAATATGAATATTTGGGGGATATTCGATATTGTATGAATGAAAAGGAATACATTCCCGAAAAGACAAAAAAAAATATTATAACTATTGCATCTGGAAACGAAAATGAAATTGATATTCACATAAAAATTATGAAAATACTCATCGAAAAAACAGATTATAAAGTCATTTATGTACCACGACATATTCATTGGAAAGCAAAGTTAGAGAGAAAACTGAAAGATGCCCTACTCTTTGAAAAAACCAGATGGTTCGCAAAAAATGCAAACCCTTCACATAAGATAAATGTTTATTGGTGCTACGGAGCATTGGAACAATTGTATGCCTATAGTAAAATAACACTAATGGGTGATACATTCAATAACATTGGAGGTCATAATATTATTGAACCTGCATTAAAAGGGAATAGCGTAATAGTTGGTCCCCAACACAAAGCGTTAAAAGAGACAATAGAAGAATTAAAACAAGTCAATGTTTTGCAAAGACCAGAAGATATTCTAAAATATTTGGATGAAACCCCAACCCCAGAACTTTATTGTCAAGCAGAAAAACTTAAAATACAAACACATCGCGCATTATCAAGATTTCTAGAAAATCTAAAAACATTCTAAGGCATTCAAAAAGTATATGTAATAAAAACAGCACGGGTAATACCCATTGACCTCCAATACTATTGATTTTACTATACAATAATAGCTGGTATTCTAAAATTCCTATTTTATAGTCTATATAGAAATCACTACGAGGTCGGAAAAGCACAACATCAACCACTGAAATAGTACCATTTTTAATACAGACATTATTGACAACATAAGGGGTGTAGGGTAGAAACCTGATATCGAGAATACATAGTTTGGTATTTTTTAATGATGAACGTATTGTTGCAAATTGTTTTCGCCAATCTGTAGGCAAAGTATCTAGTGAAAGTAGATTGCCACAATCACTCATTGTAATGCAATTTATATCTCTTTCATATGAGAAAATTTTTGGGAAATGCTTATTATTTTTAACTAAACGTAAAAAATAAAGAGATTTTTGATAGGCATCCCTGTTTTTAAAATACTTTTCGACAGAATTATGTTTGAATTTTATTTTACATATATCTTTTCCAAAATACAATCGTTTTGGAATTAACGTTACCATTATATTAGTCTACGAAGTAATTTTTAATCATATAATCCATTGCATTTTTTGATAAAGACTTTTTATCAATTCCAACACATACGTGATTTAATAACGTAAGTGCCGATATAAAGTGCAACATTTCTAAAGGTAATTTTATATTAAATTGTTTGCACAAGTCTTGAACATTATATAAATCACCTTCATGTCCATATTTTGATTTTAGTTTTTCGATAGGAATATCTTGTGTAATATCATTTTCTACAAACGTATTAATTAGTTTTATCAAATCTTCAGATTGACTCATCTCTAAATAATCTAAAAAATGCTCTTTTTGTTCGTCGGTTAACTGAAAAACAAGACCAAAATCAAGAATACTTATATGTACCTCTCCCTCTTCTTCAAAAAGCAAAAAATTACCTTTATGAAAATCACCATGCACAACGTTCTTAGAAATCATTCTATGTATACATCCAAACAAAAGATGCGCAATTTCCTTCTTATGATGTGGATACTTATGAACAAATGCATCAATATGCACTCCTTTTTCTTTTGTCATGATAAGTTGTTCATTATCCACCATGATAACTTTTGGAATGTGCACTTTTGGAACATCTTTAAATACTTGTCCAAACTTTATGAGCATTTGTTTCTCTCTTTGCATATCTGTTTGTTCCATCATTAATTTTAGAAGTTTATCCGAAGCGTCCAATAAATCATAACTTGAAGGTAAAAATGATAAGGAACTATGCAAAAGAGAATAACTGTTAAAAACTGCCTCCTTGATGTTGTTGTGCGTCTTTTTTAAAATATAACTCTCCTCCGGATTATTTTCAATAAATACTTCGTATACGTATGCAATACTTCCACAAGATAGTGATTGGCCACCTTTTACCATAAACGGTTGTCCCAAGACACAAACTATCTTACATTTATCGGGTAAATATACATTATCTTCAACGTCTTTTAATACAATAAGATAATCCAGATTTTTGTCTTTGTTTAAATAATTATTTAGCAAGAGTAATTGGACATATTTAATTAGTACAGGACCTCCCTTTACTACCATCTTTTTTATTCTAGATGCAAATTCTGACTTGTTCCTATAACCAATTTTAAATAGACATATTTCCTTGCATATTTTTAATATAAATCCTAATCCCATTGTATTATAGTACAAAATTATTTTGTGTTATAATAACACAAATGAATATTAAAAATCCAAATAAAATTTTTATAGGATTACAAATTTAAAATAAAATAAAATTAAAACTCATACCAAAATTATGAGTTTTAATTTTATTTTATTTTATCTTTTATGTGGACTTATTGATTATCTCAGAAACAAATCTCTTAAATTTAATTCAAAAAATGTAAAAACTTACTATTTAGGAAAAGGAACTTTGACATTTTTATTATCACCAATAAATTTATTATCAGATATTTTATCTATTCAAACATATAACAAACCGGTTTTAAAAATTTCAGATATAAATTTAGAAACAATACAAGAACTATCTAAATTATTCAATATTTTTGATAATAATAGAGAATTAATAAAAAATCATTTAAATTGCTCAAACACAAATAACAGTAGAAGTATGATTATGTTAAAATGGTATGGTAAAGAAACAAGTAATGATTTAAAATTAGAAGGGTTAAATTTAAATGAATTTAAGTATGTAAAAACAATTGGTGTATCATTTTTTTTACCCAATGTAAAAACTAGTCGTCATTACGGTCCTTCTAGATTAACATATAGATGTCTATATAATATAAATAAAGTTCAGGATAATTCATATATCGAATGCGATGGAAATGTAAATAAATGGAAACAAAATCCAATATTTATTTTCGATGATACATTTATACATCAATCATTTAGTGATTCAGAAGAAAGATATTGTGCTTTTATTGATATTGTAAGACCAACCTATTTTTATACATATTTTAATGTAATGATAACATTATTCTGCCTAATGTTAGAATCATTTAAACAATTATTTTATAAAAATTGGAATTTTAAATAACAAAATTATTTTGTGTTATAATAACACATATGAATTCTCTGCGTAATTTTCTAAAGCATTCCAAACAGTTTCACAATATAGCAGACAAAATGTTCAACAATGTTTTTAAAATAGACCATTATGCATATCGTACCTTTGATATGTACTCCTTAATCGATAAAAAGGAAAAATATTATGGATACACGTTAGAGAAAGATGAGTATACATTTGGTAATAATGTCTCTGCCCGATGGATGTCTCGTGGTGATGACCCATTTATATTTGTAAGTCAGTATGATGGAATTCTTAAAGATGAGTTTATCAAGTCAAGGTCATTATTAAATTTAGACAAATTACATTTTTACATCAAAAATCCGGTTGCTCCCGAGTTTGAATTTTACAAAAAAGTAAATGAATACAATCAGTATTTAGGTTCCACGCTTCTTTTTAGAAACCAAATAAATCATATTGCTTTTTTGGTGAATAACATTGAAGAAACCTGCGAGAAAATTAAAACAGACTTTCCTGAATATACATTAAATAACCCAGAACAACCCATTCAAGTGAGTCAGGATGAAGAATTATTGCAATTTAGTATTAATGCTGATTTAGTTGAATTTAAATTTGCAGATGGTGTTCAGAAAATTCCATTTAATTTTATAGAATTTGTTGAACGAAAGAATGGGCGAAGAGGATTTGAGGGAAAAAACGCAGAAAAAATATTTACGTCTACTAAATATTAAACCGATTATGTGCCCATAAATATTGTTCAGGTTGATTCAATATTTCCTCTGTAAATCGCGTGGCAATTTTTTGTGTAATGTCATAAGTGGAGTCTTCTGGTAAAAATTCCAACTTCTGTATTTTATGAGAAAAACGTACATTGTCAAAATCATACTTGCAAAATACGAAATAGATGGGTAATTCTAGTTCCTTTGAAAGAACTGCTGGACTAGAGTGAAAATTATCCACTTTCTGGTTTAAAAAGGTTATTGGTTTATTAAATGTATTTCTTCCCTTTTGGTCGCAAACTAAATAAATATTTTTAAATTTATCTAGATTTTTAATACAACTTTTAAATTCATTATGTAAATATGGATAAATTTTATTTTTATTGAAGAGATTCTTATTAAAAAAATAGTTCTCAAAAAAAGAATTTTGTTTCTTTCTTATAGTTTTAAATAGAAAACTTACTGAACCATATAAATTTTTTAATGTTACAGGATGGTAATAAATACCATAATGAGAAAACAAACAAATTCGTTTTTCGTCATTTTCATGAAATCTATAGTGTGGTTTTTTAACATAGGGTAATACTGTATCTCCATTTAATAAAAAACGTTGATGCAATGCAAGTAACCCATTAATGATACCTAATTTAATGGATAAATATTTGATTTTTTCATATTCTTTTTTCGTTTTCCCAGGCAAACAAAGTTTTAAATTATAATCCATAATACGATTATGTTTTTTTGAAAATTTAATGGTTAGTAATGCTAATCCAGATGCAATAAAATCAAAAACATGCAACAAATAAAACCAATATAATTGATATAATATGAAAAATCCAGGTATTAAATACAAAAGTATCATATTGTAATTATTTAAGAAACTTTATGTTTAATTCCAAATCGATTATGTGCCCATAAATATTGTTCAGGTTGACTCAATATTTCCTCTGTAAATCGTGTGGCAATTTTTTGTGTAATGTCATGAGTAGATTCCTCTGGTAAGATTTCTAACTTTTCTATTTTGTGTGAAAAACGGATATTGTCAAAATCATATTTACAAAATACGAAATAGATGGGTAAATCTAGTTCCTTTGAAAGAACTGCTGGACTAGAGTGAAAATTATCCACCTTCTGGTTTAAGAAGGTTATGGGTTTATCAAATGTATTTCTACCTTTTTGGTCGCAAACTAAATAAATATTTTCAAATTTATCTAGATTTTTAATACAACTATTAAACTCATTATGTAAATAGGGATATATTTCGTTTTTATTAAAAAGTTGCTTATTAAAAAAATATTCATTAACCCATTTAATATTATTTTTATATAAAAAACTGATTGAACCATATAAATTTTTAAATGTTACAGGATGGTAATAAATTCCATAATGAGAAAACAAACAAATTCGTTTTGCGTGATTTTCATCAAATTCATAGTAAAATTTTTTAACATAAGGTAATATTGCATCTCCATTCAATAAAAAGCGTTGATGAAATGCAAGTAACCCATTAATGATACCTAATTTAATGGATAAATATTTGATTTTTTCATATTCTTTTTTCGTCTTCCCAGGCAAACAAAGTTTTAAATTATAATCCATAATACGATTTCGTTTTTTTGCAATTTTAATTGTTATTAATGCTAATCCAGATGCAATAAAATCAAAAACATGCAGTAAATAAAACCAATATAGTTGATATAATATGAAAAATCCAGGTATTAAATACAAAAGTATCATATTTACTTAATTCAATATATTTTTATGTCAAATCATATTCATATTCTATCTCCACATTTCGACGACGCTGTTTTTTCACTAAGTCATCTTCTTCTTAATTTTAAAGGAACAATTACACTCATTACCGTTTTTACACAAGAGTGTGAATTTAAGCATTTGAAAGGCGATTATAGCAAATATGGAAATTTGAAACAGCGAAAATATGAGGATGCGTGTGCAATGGAACAAATTGTAAAACAAAACCGAAACTTAAAACTGATTCCTAGATATTTTGACCTTCCTGATGCTATGTTTCGTTCATTTTGGGAAAATCCTGTAAATGACATAAAAAACAAATTGGCATGTGAACAAATTAATCATATTTATTGCCCATTAGGAATAGGAAACCACCCTGACCACGTAGCATGTTATAAAGCGTGTGGCGAATTGTTCCCTTCCTATAAAATAACATATTATAGTGAGTATCCCTACAATAGTCTAAAACTGAATATGGTATCATTTTCTTGTGGTATAAACTTAAGATTAACCTGGAATGATATTTTTTCGTATTATAATCATGCAATGTATGCATCTTGTCCACGAATAGTACGAATCTACAGAATTATTACTTCTTTATTTTATTACTTCATACCCTATAAACAAAGAAAAATAGCAACTATTCTAGAAAAAGCAGTAAACCTAACATTGAAAAAAAAACTGATGCTTTGCTATAGTAGTCAAATTGAACCTATCTTTGGTATTTGCAATAAAAACAAGTTAGATATTGATTCCAAAGAATATTTATATACGTTAAGTGATGCATCCTCTTGAAATTATGCTCCATATAGGACTTATGTCCTTTGTAGTTGCTTTTTCCAAAAAAACGAAACCTCTTATTTATAGTGCACCTAAACGCGTCAATAAAGAAAAAATTTACATTAGTATTTTAATTCCAATTTTCAATGAGGGAAAAAACATCGAAAAACTCTTATGTACATTATATTCATGTTTACACGATGCTGAAATTATTTTTATTAACGATAGCAGTACTGATAATTCCTTGGAACTTTTAGAAGAATACAAAGAAACCTATAACTATAAAATCGTTACCATTGAAAAACAAAGTATAGTAGCTGATGTTTTAAATGAAGGATTTAAGTATGTTTCACCAAACAGCAATTACATTGGTGTGTTAAATGGTGATTGCCATGTTGAAAAAGACTGGTACGAAAAAGTGCATTCTTTTTTAAAAAATCATGATGTTGCATGTTTAAAGATGGCTAATTATTCGCAACAAAAAACAATTAATAGTCTACCTCAGTACCTTGCATTCTTAGAGAAAAATTACAAACGGTACATGTTTACCTATGAAGAAGCATTTTTAAGTAATGGATATTTTATTGCTAGGAAATATTTGGATAGATGGAAGACTATAACCGAAGACATGCATCTTTCATTACAGTTGAAATTGAAAGACGTGCAAATTTATCAACATCCACTTATTCGTATTTATGACGCGCTTCCTAACACATGGAATCTCTATCTAAGGCAAAAATACCGATGGATGTATGGGGATATTATAAACCGATGTTTATTTCCTCCACAAAATATTTTTGCCGTCCTTATTTCAGTGTATTATTTTTTACCTTGTTTAGTTTTACTAAGCGGATTTAAATTTTCATTGTTAAATCGTATTCAAGCATCTATATTATGTGTAGAATCAGTAATGCATTATGTCTCAACAGATTATAAAAATTTATACTTATCAATATTTTACGCATCAAGTCAATATCTATTTTCGCAATTTTTCTATGTAACACTTCCATTTAAAAAAATAACATGGTAGTCATATAATAAGCAGAGATGTGGTTATTTACCTGGTTATTATATTATTTGAAATGTGCTTTTAATCTATGTATCGCCTTTATATTGAAACTTACAACTATTGCACCAACCTATTTTTATCCCTTTACCAGAAATATTAAGATAAATGATTATTTGCATATTGTAAAAGTTTCTGGTTCCTATTACGAGATGGGTAAACAATATGGAGAGCAAATGAATAGTATTTTAAAAAGGGATATTACTATTTTTTTAACTTTTTTAAATGAAAATCAAAATAGGATTCTTGGTAAAATACCAAAACAATATCGAAAAGATACTCTGCAACAATCAATTTTGGGGTATTATAAACAAAATAGGCGTAATTTAAACGAAGACGTTGTCCAATTTATGAAAGGCGTTGCAAAATCATCTAGTATCTCTTACCAAGACTTAGTCCTATGTAATTATTACTTTGATTTAATGAATAATCATTGTATTCTTCTTTCCAAAAAAATAGATGATGCTCCCTTTCATCTACGAACACTTGATTATGGATTGCCTCTTTTTACACAGACACTAATCGTTTTTCATCCTACTGGAAAAAATGCATATTGTTCACTGAATCTGTCTTTTGTATTTAATTTATATACGGGGTTTTCACAGAAGGGTATCTTTTTTGGCGAATCTTTCTATGATTTCAAAATAGGAAAATTATCCTATGAAGGCATGCCAATTGGACATATTTCTCATTTGGCATTATCATGTGCAAGTAATATTAGTGAATGTATAGAGTGTTTAGAAGATAGTAAGCGAAAATCAAATCTGCAACTGCTTTTTGCGGACAATAATAAATCGTCTATTTTTCTCTCATGTCAAGATAACTTTATTAGACAACAGGAAGGCGATTTTGTTTATTCAGTTACACCAAAAGAGAAAGCAGATTTTGATAAGAACTTTCATTTATTGACCGATGTACAAACAATTATTAAAAAGTTTGTACCTAATACAAAAAGTGGAGAATTGCATATTATGTGTTATTATAAAAATATTCTCTATGTTTCAGTGACTACAAAACTATGGCAATCCTATAACAATACGTTTCACGAAATACATTTATCTAATTTATTTCATTAATTAATCTTACGACTTCTATTGGAATGTTATTATTATAACAGTAATTAAAAGGTTTATATTCTATAATACTAATAATATTAGTTATCATAGGACTCCAACGTTCTTTAAAATATAACTTTTTATCAATTAAAATATTAGGTCTCCATCTTAAAAAATTAGATAATCTATCTAAGGGTTTGTTATTTGCATTAAAAGTTATTATATTTTTTGTTTTACATAATCCTGCTAGATGCATAACCCCAGTGTTTCTTACTATTAAATAATTACAATTGAATAAAATATCTATTAACTCGTATATACATTTTTGTTTATCTAATAAATTTATAACGTTAGGAAAATTTAAGCAGTTTTCTAGATTTTTTGACACTAACTCCCTTGTAAAACCAATTAATATTATTTTTTTGTTTGGTAAATTATCTATAACTTGTGCTATTCTGTTTTGAAATAACAAATTATTATTACAATTTTTGTTTTGTGTACCTGCACCAATATTTATTACTATATCCTTTTTCAATATATTAAATTTATTAGGTTCATTAAAAAATTTATAAAATTCTACCTTACATGTTTTTTGTAGTACATCAATAGTATCTTTATGTAGAAACGGTATAAAATCAAAAATATGATGCCAGTTAAAAAATGTACAATCATTGTTACTTAAATATAATTCTTTAAAATTTAAATTTTTAATTCTCTTGTCCCATTTTTCAAATTTATAAACTAAATCAAAAGTAATATCAAAATTAGAATTAAATAATACAAAAAAGTTAGAGAATAATTTGGCAATTTTATCTAATGTCTCAGTAAGATTTAAAGTATATACATAGACAATAGATGAGGGTTTATATATTTTAGTTGAAATAACCAATGGTAATAATTTATGTATAAAATCTCCTAAAAACTTACCATCTATAACAATAAGAATTTTATTATAATTATTATTCTTAAAAATTAAATCATAAACTTCCATAAGTATTATTATGTAATACACTTAATTTATTTTTGAAATCTTGGTAATTAATGTCTGGATATTTTCCAGCATATTTATATGAAAGTAAGCGTATATCTTTTTCATTTAAAGAGACACACATATTTTTAACATGTTCTGGTTGTAGTGTTAATTTATCCAAAGTTATAGATGGATTTTCCAATACCAATTCAATTAATGCCGTAAAATCTTGAGCTAATGTTTCAATAAATTCAGTAGTGAAACAATGTTTACGGTAAGCAATGTATCCAGATATAGTATCTGCGTGTTCGACAAAATTAAAACTTAATAATTGACGTATAGTGTTTGCACTGTTTTCCACATAATCACTCCAGACTCTTGTTTCACCTAGTTTTATTTCATTAACAGTATTTTTGACTTCAAAATGTAGGCGAATATTCGGTAAACCGGTCAAATCTGACTGCGCTACAATATCTTCGAGAAGTATATCTCTATTTTCTAGTATAGAAAGATGCAACTTTTTATGCTTATTTAAAAATAATTTATACGATAATTGGTGTAATTTTTGTTCATCAAACTTATAAGGAATTAAACCTGTATTGTTAAAAAGACCAATCTGGTTAGTTCCTGCTGAAACATCCATAATTGTATCAATAACAATTCGTGGTTGTTTAGTGTATTTATATAAAAGTATAAAAAGCAGACTTTGAATAAATTGGAATTTGGTGGACGTTAAATTTGCAAACCATTCATTTTTTAATTTTAAATAATGACGCCCTTCTTCAAAATGGGTAGATTGAAAGTTTACTGGAAATTTTAACGCACAATTTTCTTTTTCACGTAGAATCTCTTTCCAAAATTCTAATTGATTTTTGTTTTTTTCTGGAGATGCGCTATTTATTCTTACAACTGGTGGTCTTTTGTATTCTAAAAATGTATTATATATTTTT
>Ga0213869_10000786_pt1 | contig 24756 bp, 24 predicted proteins | sample PICome_10_FD_160083 | JGI IMG/M metagenome (GOLD analysis project Ga0213869, IMG submission 160083) | Coastal seawater microbial communities near Pivers Island, North Carolina, United States - PICO132 | ecosystem: Environmental > Aquatic > Marine > Coastal | place: USA: North Carolina...
TCCCGCTCTGCGAGCAAGTCCTCTACGTCACGGTGACTCAAGTAGAATCGGTGATAGAGCCATACGGCATATTGAATGATTTCAGGCGGGAATCTGTGGCGTTGGTACATTTTCGAATGGGTCATAGACCGGATCCTGACAGATTGAGAGGCAACTTGTCAGTACCGCTTTCTAAGTAGCCCTAAGAATTCTTCAATTTGATTAGTTAAAGGAGACAAGGTTTGAGATTCAGTGCTAGGACCGCATCCAAAGGGCGTGCTAACAAGAGAATGGTAGAAGCTCTTAGCTTTCCTAGTGTTTCTGAGGTGATTAGCAGCTTAGATCACCATAGCTGCTACTATTCATTTTGATAGAACATCTTCCGCTGATTGATCGCAATTTCCTAGAACATTCCATTTCGCCATTTCTGCCGTCGGAGAAGTAGGCTTCACACTGGCGTTCTACTATGCGGAGTTCGCTTCCTCTGCATTCGATATCACCATAAGTATTCGAATACTTATACGCCTCGCATCTACGCTCAGTGTCTCTGATGCTAAAAGATTGCCCATCAATTTCTCTAGATCTTCCAGCATTTTGAAGAATCAAGGCCTGTCGTTGTAGCTCAACTAAAGCTTGTTCTTCTTCGCTCAACACAACGCATTCATTGCCATTTCTTTGATAGCCGGAGTTGCAGAACCAATTGTTACCCCTGACAGAAGCATTATCTGGAACATTCTGGCTTTGGGCATTAGCTGTTCCAATAGCGAAGAATACAGCGACGACTGCAAGGCTTGTTCTAGCTTTCCGCATGATCATATATTAATCCTTAATCGCGATAGACCACCCTCGCCTATAAAGCGACCCGCCCCGCTTCTGGTTAAATGAATAGATGTTTGTCGGTTATAGTGATTGTCTTGCCGTTTTCTTCAACCGTTTGAGTGTCAACATTGATAGTAATTACACCTCGTGTCTTTTTCTTGTGACAGTTAGGACAAAGCGCCCATAAGTTTTCTAGTCTTTCGTCACCGCCGAGCGCCTTATCTTTGATGTGATCTATCTCGATTATATAACCCACCCTGCCATTCTTCCGTTTGTACTCAACTCTAAAGGCACACACTTGGCATGAGTAGTTATAAAGCTTTGCTACAATTCGTTTTTGCTTTTGACTTTCCTTTCTCACCCTTTTCTTGGAATCTACTTCTTGGTAATTATCTTTAGGGGGGGTATATGAACTAGCTTCCCGCATCAAAACTTCATCGCTCATGCCTGCAATTCTTTCATCAATGCTCTGTTCTAGTCTTTCTTCTACATTGATAGATTCTTGCAGTTTAGTTGGAGCATAATAGTTGTCGATAGCATCAAGAATAAGAACTTCATAGGCTTCATTGATGCCAGAGGCTGAGCCGTTAACGGGAAAGCTGGGGACGCTAGGGTCGATGGCTTTCGCACGTTCATTTAATTCTGCTATTGGTAATGCGGAGGATAGAAGAGAGGTAATTTCTTTGGCGACAGTCGAGGAGTCTTTGTCTAGGGTGTCCAGTGTAAAGTCTATTGCTTTTGGGTTCGAGAAGAAGTACATCTCGGTGAATGGTACGACGTACGGCCAGTGAACTTCTTGATCTCTCTGTTCTTGAATCCACCAATACTCGGACTTCTGGTACATGCCATCACCAATGTAGCCAATCCCGATAACTGATGATTTAGCCTTAGCGTTTGGTATATCCGATTTGCCAGTAGAATGAAAGATAGCAACATCACCTGCTTCAAGCCTGCCCCATAGCCTTTTATTGTGCTCATTAAATGCCCAAGCCTTTCTATACGTGGCAGTAAGCCAGTTTTCGGGCGGGCCTGTGAAGCGATAGATCATAGTTTGGTGTACTTAGTTGCAGTGTTTCTTGCCTTCTTGACAGGATACTTCTCCGCATTCTTGGCAACCTTGCTTTTGATAGCGGTAGAGATGTCTATGTCTGTGGCATTAGCGAAGTTAATACAGAAGGCAATAATGTCAGCTAGTTCATCTTCTACTTCACACTTAAAGTTAGCATCCTCTCTAATTTGCTTCATCACTGACTCGGAGTCTTTCCAAAGGAACAGCTCTTGAAGTTCTGCTGCTTCGATTGAAATTGCCTCAGCCAAGTTCTTGGCATCGTGGAACTGGCTCCAGTTTCTCTCTTCTTTAAACCGAAGAAGAAGCTGTTTCAGTTCTTCAATATAGGTGACCTGATCAGTCATGGAATTAACCTGCTCGCTATTTTCTTGGCTGATATTTACATGCTATGAACGAAGAGGCAAATCGGTGGTGCTATGGTTAATCAGTGGTTTCCCAAATAGCCTCTCTCGTGAGTCAGCAGCTACCGTGACAATACCGCAAACGCGATAGGCCACCCCCGTTTATAAAGCGACCCGCCCCCTTTTCTTTTTCTAAAACAGTTCTTTGCAAGTCTGTGCGGCAACCTGACTCAAGCGTGACAAATAGAATGCCCCCGCCCCCTTGCATTTATCTACGATCTTATCTACAAATAGACTTTACAAGGGAATCACTGAGCTGAATAGCCTATGTTTACTGCATCTTTTGGGAGCTTGAAGAAATGATGGTGCCCAGAAGAGGACTTGAACCTCCACGCCCTTGCGAGCACTAGCACCTGAAGCTAGCGTGTCTACCAATTCCACCACCTGGGCATAATCTTAGATGGGTCGGTCTTTTGACCGGAGCGCAACTTTAGCGAGAGCCGCGGGGCCTGTCAACAATTGGGGGCAGAGTAAAAATACAGTGTCTTCGAGGATGTTTGTGCTCTCTGGCCGAAGAGGAGTTGATAGAAATCGCATTAGGGCGATTTCAACCCCTGCGGGGCGCCTTGTGAAGCGGGCGTCCAAATTGCCCCACTAGTAGCAAGCCTCTAAAGCCTAGTCTGGGAAGCGTCTCCTGTCACAGACAAGTCACAGCGCAGGGTGTATGATAGACACTTCTTAATTACAGTACTCATATTAATGTCAAAAACCAGCAACACTAAAGATCCCTTCGCTCAGCGCGAAGCTGAAAACTACGCCAATCCCATCCCCAGCCGGGAATACATCATTCAAACCCTAGAGCAGATCGGTGAGCCTATTGGCCATCCGGAACTCTGCGCGCACCTGAAGCTTAGCGATGAAGAGCCTGTAGAGGCGGTGCGTAGGCGCCTGATCGCGATGAGCCGCGACGGCCAGATCATCAGCAACCGACGTGGCCTGTTTGGGCTCGCCGCACACATGGATCTGCTTAAAGGGCGTATACAGGGCAACAAGGACGGCTACGGCTTCTTTATTCCCGAGGACGGCTCCGGCGATATGTTCCTTGGCGCGCGCGAGATGGAGAGACTATTCGATGGCGATGAGGTACTCGCCAGGCACTCCGGCTTCGATAACCGCGGCCGCCGCGAAGGCATGGTCGTCGAGATACTGAAGCGTCGTTTTGAGCAGATAGTGGGCCGCTACTACCGCGAATCGGGATTTGGAATTTTGGTTCCCGATAGCAAGCGGGTGGCTCATGAGATTCTAATTCCCGATCAACAGGCCGGCAATGCGCAGGACGGCCAGTTTGTCGTTGCAGAGATAACCGAGTATCCCAGTAAGCGGCGTAAGGCGATTGCCAAGATCGTCGAAGTCCTGGGCGATAGCACCACGCCAGGGCTGGAGATCGATGTCGCCGTGCGCAGTCATGATATTCCCCATATCTGGCCGGAAGAGGTTGAGCAAGAGACGGCGCGTTACTCCGAAGAGATCAGCGAGCAGGATCTTGCGGGTCGCGCAGACCTGCGTGACGTGCCATTCGTTACGATCGATGGTGAAGACGCAAAGGATTTCGATGATGCCGTGTATGCGCGTCGGGAGCCCGGAGGGGGTTGGACCCTGTTTGTGGCAATTGCCGACGTCTCTCACTATGTGAAGATAGGCAGTGCCCTGGACGAAGAAGCAATTACCCGTGCAACCTCTGTCTACTTTCCTGGTCACGTGATTCCGATGTTGCCGGAAAAATTATCTAACGGTCTGTGCTCATTGAAGCCAAGGGTCGACCGTCTGACAATGGTCTGCGAAATGACAATCGCCGCTAGCGGCGAGATGACCGATTACAATTTCTATGAGGCGATGATTCATTCTCATGCGAGAATGACCTACAACGAAGTCTCCGACATTATCGAGTTGGCAGAGACGGATGCGCAGAAGAGCATACAGAACACCTTAAGAAAGCGTCATGAGTCACTCATTGACGATTTCGAGAATCTATATTCCCTTTTCCATGCGCTTAAGGCGGTTAGAGAAAGCCGCGGCGCCATGGACTTCGATTCGACAGAGACCCGCATCGTATTCGGTGAGGACAGAAAGATTCGGGAGATCGTGCCAGTGGTGCGCAACGATGCTCATCGCATCATTGAAGAATGCATGCTCTGTGCAAATGTAGCGGCGGCAAGCCTCCTGGAGGAGTCCAAGCTACCCGCGTTATATCGCGTACATGAAGGCCCTAATCCAACCAAGCTCGAGAACCTGCGATTATTTCTCAAAGAGTTGGATTTGCACCTGCCCGGCGGAGACAAGCCGGAACCGGCGGATTATCAGTACGTTCTAAAGCAGATGGCGGGTCGCCCCGATCGAATACTGCTGCAGACGATGCTGATACGCTCGCTGATGCAGGCTGTATATCAGCCAGAAAATCTAGGCCACTTTGGTCTTGGCTTCGAGGCCTACGCGCATTTCACTTCCCCTATACGTCGTTATCCTGACCTGTTGGTGCATCGTGCAATTCGTTCTCTGATTCGCGGTAAGCCCTGCGCCCATACGAAGAAGCACAGCGGTGCGGCGGACTTGGCCCGAAAGAATATCTACCCCTATGATCTGAAAGACATGATCCAGTTCGGCGAGAACTGTTCGACCGCTGAGCGTCGCGCTGATGCCGCTAGCTATAGCGTCATCGATGCGCTGAAGTGCGAGTACATGCAGGACCGTGTTGGTGATGAGTTTGTAGGTACCATTACCTCGGTTACCAGCTTCGGATTGTTTGTCGAGTTGAACGACATCTATGTTGAAGGCTTGGTGCACATCAGCGAACTGAGTAACGACTACTACCATTTCGATCCCGTGCATCATTGTCTGACCGGTGAGCGTAGCCAGAAAACCTATCGCCTGGGCGACAGCGTGGAAGTAAAAGTAGTAAGGGTAGACCTCGACGACAAGAAGATCGATCTGCAAATGATAGGCTTGAAACAGGCGGCCAAGCGAGCTGGCAAATCAAAGCCGTCCGATTCGAAAAAGACTAAAGGTAAACATGGCAAGAAGGCGGGCCCGTCGAAAAATGCAAAGGACGGCAAGGCCTCGAAGAAGCCAAAGCACAAGAAGCGCTCGGCGAAATCTGAACCGGATACCCGAGGTGGAAGTGCTAAAGCCCCAAAAAAGAAGAAGGCGACTGAGAAAAGCAGTGCAGCAGCCGCGCTAGGCAAGAAGTCCAAGTCCAGGCGCAGAAAGAAGCCGAATGCCAAGCCTCGTGCTTAAGCTATCAATCTATTGAGTAGAAAAGACTGTAATGAGCAGCAAGCAAGACAATCAGGAAAAGGTCATCGGCATTCATGCTGTCTCGGAGTTGCTAAGCCAGAGCCCCGGCTCGGTGAGCCAATTACTCATTCAGTCAGGAAGAAACGACAGGCGTATTAACCAGGTTCGCGATCTGGCGAGCGCCGCCAATATTGCTATTCGCGAGATGAGCAAGGAAGCCTTCGAGAAAGACTTCGATGGTGTGCATCAGGGCGTCGCCGCGATAGCCGAATTCGAAAACAGCGTGTTGTCGGAAAAGAGTCTCTTCGAGCTGCTGCAGGGCCTCGATCATCCCCCTCTGTTACTCGTTCTGGATGGTGTTACCGATCCGCATAATTTAGGCGCCTGTCTGCGTAGCGCAGATGCCGCCGGTGTCGATGCGGTGATCATCCCCAAAGATAAGTCCGTAGGGTTGAATGGGACGGTACGCAAGGTTGCCTGCGGAGCCGCAGAAACGGTAAATCTTGCTTCGGTGACCAATCTGGCCCGTTGTCTGGATAAACTGAAGGAGCAGGGTATCTGGTTGGTGGGTGCAGCGGATCAAGCGGAAAGCTCCCTCTATGAGCAGGAACTGGATGGGCCAATAGCATTGGTCATGGGCTCTGAGGGCAGTGGTCTGCGCCGCCTGACCAAGGAATGCTGCGATTTTCTGGTTTCAATACCCATGGCCGGCGCCCTAAGCAGTCTGAATGTGTCAGTCGCTACCGGCGTTTGCCTGTATGAGGCCAGGCGCCAGCGGATTCTGAAGGAGTAGGCGGTGGGGGGTGCTAGGTCTGTTTGAAGGCGCTGCGTCTTCACAGATCATGCATCAGCCCCACATTGGGCTCGTTAAAGCTTGCATCCCACCCCCAGTTTCCCTAGAATTCCCCCTCTTTTTTACCTGCGGGACTAGTTTCTGCAGCTACATAACTCCTTGTCTTACCACGCACATCAGTGATCGCTGGAAGGCATTAACCCAGAAGGAGTCTCTATGAGACACTATGAAGTCGTATTCTTGGTGCATCCCGACCAGTCCGAACAGGTCCCAGGGATGATCGAGCGCTATACCCAGCTGATGGCCGATAGCGGTGGCCAAATTCACCGATTGGAAGACTGGGGCAGACGCCAACTCGCCTACCCAATAAACAAGATTCACAAAGCGCACTATGTACTCCTCAACATCGAGTGCAATGGCGAGGCTTTGGAAGAACTTACTACTCTATTTCGCTTCAATGATGCGGTTCTACGCAACTTGGTCATCAAGGCCAAGGCGCCTGTTACTGAGGAATCACTAATTCTGAAAGGCGAGCGCGAAGGCAAAGAGCGCAAGCAGCGTGCCGAGCAGAAGCGCAAGATGGAAGACGATGCAGCCGCCGCCTCGGCAGCAGCTAGAGCAGCAGCGGCAGAAGCCGCAGAAACTGAGGAAACACCTGCAGAAGAGGCAGCCGCTGAAGAAGCAGCACCTGCCGAAGAAGCCGCAGAAACTGAGGAAACACCTGCAGAAGAGGCAGCCGCTGAAGAAGCAGCACCTGCCGAAGAAGCCGCCGCGACTGAGGCACCTGCTGAAGAAGAGTCGAAGGACTAAGCCACGGCTGGTTCCCACGCTTTTCTTGAAAAGAATTTTCCTAGAAAGAATAGAGACAGAAAGACAGGATAAATATTATGGCTCGTTATTTTCGTAGACGTAAATTCTGCAAATTTACTGCAGAAGGCACAGTACAAATCGATTACAAAGATCTAGAGACTCTGAAGGCTTATGTTTCTGAGACGGGTAAGATCGTCCCAAGCAGAATCACAGGCACGAAGGCTAGATATCAGCGTCAGCTCGCTACAGCTATTAAGCGTGCTCGTTACTTGGCACTTATCCCTTACACGGATAGTCATCAAGTTTAAAAGGTTATAAGCATGCGCGGCCTTGCTGAATTCGTAATGAAGGGACGCAAGCAGGCCATCATGGCAGTGCTGCTGCTAGGTCTGATACCGCTGTTAAACCTTCTAAGTCCGGTACTTGTCGGCTTAGTTGTGTTGCGTAAGGGCTTTCAAGAAGCCGTGCAGGTTTTGGTTTGGGCCATTCTCCCGATAGGGGGATGGGCTCTGGCAGGCGATCCGGTTCCTCTTATCATGTTGTTGGGAATTACCGGGTTGGCAGGACTACTGAGATCATCAGAGTCTTGGGAATTTACCCTGCTGGCCGCAATCGCCGTTGGCGTCTGCGTAGAGATTTATTTGCGTTTGCAATCGGCAGTGTTGGATTTGATCTTTCTTCAGATGCAGCCCTACTTCGAAGCAAACGCTATTCAGGGCGAGCAGCTAGATGCGCTGAGAGATGTAATGACAAGCTTTATGGGCGCGGTCTATATGTTTCTTTCTATAATCTTGCTGATGTTAGCTCGCTGGATGCAGGCGGCATTGTTCAATCCGGGTGGATTTCAGAAAGAATTCCATGGGCTTCGGGTAGAGCAGAAAGTAGCGCTGATCCTTGTCAGCTGCATGATGCTGGCGAATTTTGAGATACTCATCCCGCAAACGTGGATGTTGTATTTGGTTTTACCGCTGATGTTTTCAGGCATTGCCTTAATACATGCGGTGGTGGCGGCGAAGAAGTTATCGAGCCTCTGGTTAGCTGTTCTGTATGCGCTAATCGTGTTGCCGCTAATAGCTAACCTGTTAGTACTACTGGCTCTTCTAGACAGTTGGTACGATTTTAGAACGCGCCTTACTAAGTCGGCGTAAATAGAATAAGACACTGCGTAGTCAGGGTCAGAAAAGAATTTGAGATGAGGAAGAACCAATGAACGTTATCTTGCTTGAAAAAATGGCGAACCTGGGTGACATCGGCGATACCGCTACTGTGAAATCCGGATTTGCGCGCAATTTCTTGTTCCCTAAGGGAAAAGCGATTCCAGCGTCAAAAACTAATCTAGCTGAGTTCGAAGGCCGCAGAGCAGAGCTAATGGCTGCCCATAATGCGAATGTTGCCGCAGCGCAGAAGCGTCACGCAGTTGTCGATGGCGCGGCGCTTAGCCTGCAGGTTAATGCCAGCGACGAAGGCAAGCTTTTCGGCTCCGTTGGTACGCAGAATATTGCCGACGCGCTAAACGAGCAGTGTGGTTCTCAGATCGTTAAGGCTGAAGTGCTTCTTCCCAACGGCGTTATTCGCGAGTTAGGCAACTACGAAGTCGCATTGGATCTGGGCTACGAAGTGACCGCTATAATCACTCTGGCCGTGCAGGGCCTGGATGCCGCAGCGGGCGTCAGCGATGACGGTAACCTGATCGAAGAGATCATCGAAGCCGAGGCTGCAGAAGAAGCAGCTGAAGAAGCGGCCGAAGCGGATGCAAAGGAAGATTAGGATCTAGTCTTCAGGGCCGTTTTCTGTCCTTGACCTTGTAATCTTCATAGAGCACCATCTGTGCATTCAGGTGGTGTTTTTTTTCGCCAAATTTTCCAAGCAAAAATAGAATTTACGCATGTCTTTTGATAATTCTCAGAACCGTGAAATCAGCAATGTTGCCGCATTGAAGGTGCCTCCTCATTCAGTTGATGCAGAGCAGGCGGTATTGGGCGGTCTGATGCTAGACAATACCGAATGGGACAATCTGGCGGATGTATTGTTGCCCGAGGATTTCTACCGTCCCGAGCATCAAATTATCTTCCGCGTCATGTCGCTGCAGAGCGAAGCCAATAGTCCTATCGATGTCGTGACACTGGTGGAGTCTCTCAATAGCCTGAATGAGTTGGAGGGTGCTGGCGGCGTCGAATACCTCAGTGAATTGACAGACAACGCCAGAGGCACGGCGAATATCCATGCCTATGCTGAAATTATCCGTGAGCGCGCAATCCTGCGCCGCCTGATCAGTGTCGCCAACGGTATCGCCAACAGTGGGTACAACACAGGCGGCAAGAAGGCTGCGGCGGTATTGGATGAGGCGGAGCAGCAGGTCTTCAATATCGCAGACGAGCGTCCCCAGGATCAGGGCCCGATTCCTATTAATCCCCTGTTGGGCAAGGCAGTCGATAGAATCGACGAACTTGCCGGTTTGGACGGGAGTCTGACAGGCCTCTCCACGGGCTATACAGACCTCGATGAGATGACTTCGGGTTGGCAGAAATCGGATCTTATTATCGTCGCTGGAAGACCTTCTATGGGTAAGACGGCGTTCGCCATGAACTTGGTTGAGAATGCGGTTTTGCACACAGACAAGCCGGTGCTGGTATTCAGCCTGGAGATGCCGGCACAGAGCCTGATCTTTCGTATGTTGTCCTCCATCGGCAAGATCGATCAGACGAAACTGCGTACCGGGCAATTGACCGAAGAAGATTGGCCTGGTTTCAATAGCGCTGTGGCAAAACTCAAGGATCGCCCACTATTCATCGATGATAGCGCCGGGCTTAGCCCGATGGAGATGCGTGCCCGTGCCCGCCGAATAGTGCGCGAACATGGCAGCCTCGGTATGGTAGTTGTTGACTACTTACAGCTAATGCAGATCAAGGGCTTTGGAGATAATCGTGTCGGTGAAATTTCAGAAATTTCACGTTCCTTGAAGCTATTGGCGCGCGAGTTCGAGTGTCCGGTGATTGCCCTGTCGCAGCTCAACCGAGGCCTGGAACAACGACCCAACAAGCGCCCGGTGATGTCAGACCTGCGTGAATCTGGAGCGATCGAGCAGGATGCTGATATCATTTCCTTCATCTACCGGGACGAGGTCTACAACGAAGACTCGCCGGACAAGGGTATCGCCGAGGTGATTATCGGCAAGCAGCGTAACGGCCCTATTGGGACGGTAAAGCTTAGCTTCGTTGGTAAGTACACTCGCTTCGAAAATCATGCACAACCGAGGTACGACGACAGCTACACCCATGGATAGCCACACCGCCACTGATCAGGATCGATCATGACTGAGTCCTTCCCAAGAGCTTGGGCCACAATAGACCTTCGTGCACTCAAGAAGAATCTCTCACAGGTAAGTGTTCACAGTCCTGAAGCACAGATAATTCCTGTTATAAAAGCAAATGCCTACGGCCACGGCGTCGAACAAGTTGCATTAGCGCTAAAGTCCTCACACACGAAATTCGCCGCCCTCGCCGTGGCATCGCTGGAAGAAGCCATGGAGCTTCGAACCCTTGGCATCAGCACACCGGTCCTTTTACTCCAAGGCTTTCGCAATCGAGAAGAAATGGAGCTCTGTCTCAATCATAAGATAGAGCCGGTGGTGCATTCGATGCACCAGTTTGAGCATATACAGAAATATTTGCAGACGGAGATTCTCTTCGGTGTCGGCAGGGTCTGGGTGAAGTTCAACAGCGGTATGAATCGACTCGGGCTAAATAAAGAACAAGCCCTGCAAGTCTATGGCGATCTGCACAGGCATCCCGAGACCGAGGTAGTGCTTATGTCTCATCTTGCCAGCGCCGATGAACTCGATAATCCAGCAGCGATAGATTTCACTCAGCGTCAGATCGAGGAATTCGATGCGCTCAGACAGCAGATAGCAGAATCGATTCAGGGTCCGGTGCAGGGCAGCCTCGCTGCGTCTTCGGGTATCTTGGAGTTACCTCAGACTCATCATCAGTTCGTGCGTCCGGGTTTCATGCTCTATGGCGCGTCTCCCTTCGCCAGTCGTAGCGCCGAGGAGATTGGGCTGCAGCCCGTCATGACACTCAGCGCCAGAATCATCGCCATTAATGATGTCGATGCGGGTGCAACGATTGGCTATGGTGCTACCTATCGTTGTAAACAGAATACCCGTGTGGGCATTGTCTCTATCGGTTATGCAGATGGCTATCCACGCTCGGCTAAGAATGGCACGCCGGTTGTGGTGAAGTGCCAAGGCGGCCCGAGACGCACAGGGCTGCTGGGGCGTGTGTCGATGGACATGCTGGCGATCGACCTGACGGGTATGGAGTCGGTTAAGATTGCCGACGAAGTTGTGCTTTGGGGGCGCGATCTCCCGGCAGACGAAGTGGCTCGCAGCGCAGACACGATCTCTTACGAACTCTTCTGTAAGGTCACGAAGCGGGTAGAGTTTGTCTATACTGACTAGTAGCGTACCGAGACTCTACCGTGGCCAGATATCGACTAGTCGAATCAAGAAGCAATAATTGAAAAACTCTTATGTCAAAAAATAAAATCGCATTCGTCTGCACAGACTGTGGCACCGAGCATGGCCAGTGGCAGGGGCAATGTGCCTCCTGCAAGGCGTGGAATACTCTGTCGCAGATAAATCTGGGCAATGCCGGCAGTAGCTCTCCCGTGACTAAGGCCGATTTCCGCAAGCAGGGTTATTCCGGCGAAAAATCCAATGTGCAGAATCTCTCTGATATCGATCTAGAGGCGCTTCCTCGATTTAGCAGCACTATCGACGAGATGGATCGCGTCCTGGGTGGCGGTCTCGTGCCCGGTTCCGCGATCCTGATAGGCGGAAACCCCGGCGCGGGAAAGAGTACGCTACTGCTGCAGATCATGTGTCTGCTAGCGGATTCGGGAAAGCCGGCGCTGTATGTAACCGGTGAAGAGTCTTTACAGCAGGTAGGCATGCGCGCGAAGCGCCTGAACCTGCCCGAGAAGAATCTGAAGATGTTGGCTGAGACCAATGTTGAGGCGATCTGCAAGGCGGCACAGGAACATCGACCGCAGCTATTGGTAGTAGATTCGATTCAGGTCATGCACAGCGGCGATGTCGCATCGGCACCTGGCAGTGTTTCTCAGGTAAGAGAATGCGCCGCCTATCTGATTCAGTATGCAAAGCAGACGAACACGGTTCTGTTTCTTGTGGGTCATGTCACCAAGGAAGGAAACCTCGCTGGCCCAAAAGTGTTAGAACATATGATCGATTGCTTCATCATGTTAGAGGGCGGCAACGACAGCAAATATAGAATCCTCCGAGGGCAGAAGAATCGTTTCGGTGCGGTGAATGAGTTGGGTGTGTTCGCCATGACCGAGACTGGTCTGAAAGAGGTGAAGAACCCTTCGGCAATTTTTCTTGCGCGTACCGAGGAAGACACACCGGGCTCGATAGTGATGGTGTTATGGGAAGGGACCCGACCCCTCTTAGTCGAGATTCAGGCGCTGGTCGATGGCAGTCAACTGGGCAATCCGCGCCGCGTGGCCGTCGGCCTGGAACAGAATCGTCTGGCTATGCTGCTTGCCGTGCTACATCGCCATGGCGGGCTCTATATGGCAGACCAGGATGTCTTCGTTAACGTGGTGGGTGGCGTCAAGGTCACCGAGACCAGCGCCGACCTCGCGCTGCTGCTCGCCATCGTCTCAAGTTTCCAGGATAAATCGCTGCCCAAAGATCTGGTCGTTTTCGGCGAGATTGGGCTTGCCGGCGAGATTCGACCGGTGCCCGGTGGACAGGAGCGCCTGCAAGAGGCGGCGAAACATGGCTTTACTCGAGCCATCGTACCGAAGGCGAATGCCCCGAAGAACAAGATCGCCGGCCTCGAAGTGATTGGAGTCAGCAAGATCGCGCAAGCCCTCGAGGCGATCTAATAGCAACTAGTCAGGCGCTCTATCGAAATCGGCTCTGATCGTGCGGGCGGCCAGGTAGTAGTGCAGGGCGCACCAGCAATTTACCATTACCGTAACCGACATCGCATAGCGCAGGGCATCAGTCCCAAGGCTCGGTGTCAGATAGTCGCTGACAAATCCGGTGAGCATTGGGCCTAGTCCTAGGCCAATCAAATTTAACATGAACAATAAAATTGCCGATGCCATCGCACGCATGCGAATGCCGACAAGAAAATGTGTCGATGCGATACAGGGTGCGAGATACCAGCCGCCGCAGAAAACTGGCAGCAGATAGGAGAACGCCGCCGTTACGCCTGTAGGCATTAGGAGAAAGGTTATCAGGGCGAAGGGTATGGCCAGTACCGTGGAGATAAAGGGAATCCAGACATACCAGGCCTTGTCGCTGGTCTTGTTGCTGATGCGATCTGACATCCAGCCTCCGAAGAAGGTGCCTGCCAAGCCGCCTATGCCGGCAATCAGGCCGTAGTACCAGCCTACATCGATGATAGGCATGTCGTGCACGCGGCCAAGAAATAGGGGCATGAAATTACCAACGCCATAGGTGACGAAGGCATGCAGCGCGCAGGCAAAGGAGAGATGGCGAAAGGATTTTCTATCCCAAAGAAACTTCAATACACGCAAGAAGCCGGGAGGCGCCACATCTTTGCGTGACTCGGCCATTCCTCTAGGTGGTTCTTTGATAACAAATCTGACAAGCGCTGCTAGAAAGATGCCCGGTATGGCAACAACAACAAATGCTGTGCGCCAGTCAAAATAACGTACCAGATAGGCGCCGCCTACGGTGCCAACTAAGATTCCGCCATAGACGCCCAGAGAGTAGATTGACAGGGCGGTGGCTCTTTGATTCGCGGGGAAAATATCTGAGACGATGGAATGCGCGGGAGGCGAGCCGCCGGCTTCACCCACACCCACGCCGAAGCGGGCCATAAACAATTGGGCAAAGTTTTGTGCGGCACCACATACTGCAGTCATCACACTCCATATGGTGATTGAGATGGCAATGATGTTGCGGCGGTTGCTGATATCTGCCAGACGTGCAATTGGAATACCTAGCGTTGTGTAGATCAGGGCAAAGGCCAGGCCCGATAACATGCCAAACTGACCATCGCTGATCTGTAGGTCTTCGATAATGAACTGAGCGAGAACATTGATGACCTGCCTGTCTACGAAATTAGAGACATAGGCAGCGGTTAGAATCCCAAGAACCAGATAGCGGTAGTAGGGGTTCTGATAGGCCTTGGCCGCCGCCGCTAGCTGCGGGGATGAATGGGTTGCGTTGTTTTGTGTAGAGTCTACAGAGTCATTCTCGGTGTTCGCAGTCATTCGCTGTCCTCAGCGTTATTATTTTTCATCGAGCAATTATTAGTCTGACCTGCTTTCGTGCCTATTGATCGCCAGGCCCTTGATCTAGCAGCATAAGAACACTTATTCCGCTGCCAGTCTACGGATAAGTATCGCGCTTAGTTTTGCTCGCTCGACCAGCGAGCTAACCCTGCCTTGCTCTCTGTTAGAGTGAGCGCCGGTTCCTGCGCTACCTAGGGAATCCAGAGTAGGCAGGCCGACTGACTGCGTCAGCGAGCCATCGGTTCCTCCGCCAGAATCGCCAACGCCCAGCTCCTGTCCAAGAAGACGACCGATGGCGATGGTCTTGTTGAGCAGGTAATCCGATTCTGGCGTGGCTATCTTTGCCGGGCGATGCAGATTAGTCCAGCTCTCGGTAGTGATTTCTCCCGAATCTACCGGATAGCTATAGATATTGCCGAATATTTCTTCGAACTGCGCCACGGCATCAGTGCCTTGCTCCGCCTCAGGATAACGCAGGTCGATCAGAGCCTCGGCACAGGGCGCGATAGTATTTCGCGCTTCGCCGCCACTGATCACGCCCACGTTAACCGTTACTCCGGTCTCGTAGTCGGTAATGTTTTCTATCTGTACGATCTTGTAGGCAAGTTCTTTGATGGCCGAGCGGCCTTGCTCGTGGGCGCCACCGGCGTGAGATGCCTTGCCATGCACAACGAAACGCGCCTGCCCCAAGCCTTTGCGCTCACGTGTCAGTCGATTGTTGCCAGACGATTCATAGACCAGTCCCCAGTCATGGTCAGCGGCCTGTTCTTCCAGATATTTGCGCGAAGAAAGTGAACCTATCTCCTCATCGCTATTAAGTAGCACGCTAATAGATTTGTCTAGTAACTGCCCGGCTTCGTTGAGTGCCTTAAGGGCATACAGCATCACTACCAGGCCACCCTTCATATCGGAGACGCCGGGTCCATACATCGTGTCTCCCTCGCGACTAAACTCCTGAAAGGGGCTGTCCGGGGGAAACACCGTGTCGAGATGGCCCATCATCAGAAGCCGTGATCCACTGCCATTCTTGCTTGCCAGGACATGATCAGCGACATCGATATTGTAGTCACTGCCCGGGCAGCTAGGCATCTCGATGACTTCACCTGGCATCGTCGAAATAGAAAAACCAAGTTGTCGCAGCTCCGTGCTGAATATCGAAGCGAGCTCATCGACTCCGGCCTTGTTGAGGCTGCCGGAGTTGATGTTGGTGATACGCTCTACTAAGTCGAGCATATTGTCTTCCTGAGAATCCAGCCAGCTTGTTAACTCAAGTTCTTCCGAATCGAGTGATGGCTCCACAGTGTCCTGCGCATGGGTGGAAAACGTACAGAGGATTAGGCTGAGCAAGAGTAGAGAATATTTGCTTGGTTTCATTGCGTTTGTCTCGTCTAGATTGTTTGATTATTCAGTTGTCTTAATGTCGCGCCCTTCCTTTTTCGCAGAGGGTGGCAGCACTGTGACCTTGGCGATCGCTCGCTCCGGGTCTGTTTTCCAGAAGCCGCCGCCTCGGTCTGGGTAGACTTCACTCATCACCGAGCTGCTGATTCCAAGCTCGTCAATGGGGGCAATCGGCATCCATGGCAGCGAGAAGATAAAGTAGCACGCCTATGCAGAACCTTACCATAATCCGTTACCTGGTCTGCTGTGAGCTGAGGAGAAAAGTAATGCGGCGTCTAGAAATTATTTCGGCGAATATCCAAAGTAGTGCCAGGCTGTTATGAGACTCCGAGATATCCCAACCCCTGCTTGTGTTGTAATTGGCTGTGACAGTGTTCATACTGCTTCGCCCATGAAAAGTGACGAAAATCCAATACTACGCATCACCGGTCTGAATAAATTTTATTCTGGCGGCTTTCAGGCGCTCAAAGATATCAATCTGCAGATCGAGAAAGGTGAGATACTCGCCTTACTCGGTCCCAATGGTGCGGGTAAGACGACATTGATCTCCGTGGTCTGCGGCATCGTAAACCCTAGCTCCGGCACGGTGAGTGTCGACGGTTTCGATATCGTCAAAGACTTTCGCAAGACTCGGTCTATCATCGGTCTGGTCCCGCAGGAACTCACAACCGATTCGTTTGAAACTGTCTTCAATACGGTCTCATTCAGTCGTGGGCTGTTTGGTCAACCGCCCAGCCCGAGCCATATCGAGAAGGTCCTGCGTTCATTGTCTCTATGGGATAAAAAAGACAATATGATTATGACGCTGTCCGGCGGTATGAAGCGCCGGGTGTTAATCGCCAAGGCGCTCTCACACGAACCCACGGTATTATTTCTCGATGAACCGACCGCCGGAGTGGACGTCTCCCTTCGAAAAGACATGTGGCAGATCGTGCGCGAACTCAAAGAAGAGGGCGTGACAATAATTCTTACCACCCATTACATCGAAGAGGCTGAAGAGATCGCCGACAGAGTTGGGGTCATCAACAATGGCGAGATCGTCTTGATCGAAGAGAAAGAGAAGCTGATGGAAAAGCTTGGTAAGAAGCAGTTGATTCTTGACCTGCGCGATAGTCTCGCGTCGGTGCCGGATAGTATGGCCGACTACAACCTAGAGCTTAGTGAAGACGGCATGCAACTGACCTATACCTTCAATACCCAAGGGGATCGAACAGGCATCACTGCATTGATCGATGACCTCAAGTTAGCCGAAATTGCATTTCGTGACCTGAATACAACGCAGAGTTCGCTGGAAGATATTTTCGTTAATCTGGTAGAGGAGTCGTCATGAATATTTATGGCATTATGGCGATCTACAAATTTGAGATGGCGCGGACCAGACGCACTCTGGTGCAGAGTATTGTGGCACCGGTAATTACAACGTCACTCTATTTTATCGTCTTCGGCGCCGCCATCGGATCGCGTATCGACCAGGTTGGCGGCATTAGCTATGGTGCTTTCATCGTGCCCGGTCTGATTATGCTAAACCTGCTGACCAATAGTATCTCGAATGCATCCTTTGGAATCTACTTTCCAAAGTTTGTCGGCACGGTCTACGAGGTGCTGTCCGCCCCAGTCTCGACACTCGAAGTAATATTGGGCTATGTGGGTGCCGCCGCCTCTAAGGCTGTCATACTCGGAATAATTATTCTGATTACAGCAGGCTTCTTTATCGACCTGCAGATAGCCCATCCAGTGATGATGATGGTATTTATACTGCTTACCGCACTGTCGTTTAGCCTGTTTGGGTTTATCTTGGGTATCTGGGCAGATAACTTCGAGAAGTTGTCGGTAGTGCCTACGCTGCTCGTCACGCCGTTGGTATTTCTGGGTGGCAGTTTCTATTCCACCGACATGCTGCCGGAGCCCTGGCAGACGATCTCACAGTTTAATCCGGTGTTGTATTTGGTGAGCGGCTTGCGCTGGAGTTTCTATGAGATTTCTGAGGTCAGCGTGATGCTGTCTCTGGCGAGCATTCTTATCTTTATGTTTTCCTGCCTGGCAGTGGTCTTCTATCTATTCAAGACCGGCTATAAATTGCGCAGCTAGTTGAGGCGCTGGCCGCCGCGAAACTCCATTGCCTGAGTATTGCCACTGGCATCGGTATAGCTGCCACGACCATCGCGCTCGCCGCGCAGCCATGGGCCGACGTAGCGATCTCCATTGGAGAAGAAGTAAGTGCCCTGGCCGCTAATCTGATCGTTCTGGAAGCCGCTGGCTCGAGAAGAGGCCGAGCGAGGGCATGCCACCAGTTTGGTGAGCTACGACGCTGGCGCAAAGTTTTCATCCCATGGCCATCCTCTAGGTGAAGAAATATTAGTGCTATCTGGCACCTTCTCCGATGAGAGTGGTGACTATGGTACCGGCACCTGTTTCAGAAATCCGGAGGGCTTTAGTCATTCTCCCTTCAGCGAGCAAAGCTGCGAGATACTCGTCAAGCTGCATCAGTTTTCAGCAAATGACGATAGTCATGTTTGTATCGATTCTAAAACCTCCAATTGGTTGCCGGGGCAGGGAAACCTCAAGGTGTTGCCACTACATCAGTTTGAATCAGAATCCGTCGCCCTCGTTTACTGGCCTCAGGGCGAAAAATTTCACCGGCATGCACATGCCGGTGGTGAAGAAATCTATGTCATTAGTGGTGAGTTCATCGATGAACATGGACGCTATCCAGCCGGCACCTGAATACGCAGCCCCCATATGAGCACGCACACGCCTTATGTCGAAGAAGAGACGCTACTCTGGGTGAAGGTTGGTCACCTGCCTGCGCAGGATCCGGGGGCAGGCGAAGTGAAATGATCTGATGGAGCGCATCCTCACAGATCGTGGCATTGGCTTCAGCTCGCTGGCTATGATTTGAACCAGAACTCAATCTCACAGGTATCTTCACTGAATTCGGCGCTGTGTTCTTTCTCGGCGGGAACGTGGTACCACTGACCAGTGCCTATAGTGACCGTTTTTCCATCTATGGTAAGCAATAGTTCGCCCTTAGTTATCACGCCGACGTTGTCGGTTTCGTGACGGTGCGGTTCGATAATTGTGCCAGCAGAGTAAGTGGCGAATAGCACATCGCAATTGTGCGCCTCCAGTTTTCTCGCATCAAACTGGCCGCTAAATTTGGGTAGATCGCAGATCTGCTTGGGATAGTAGTCAGACAGTGCCATGGGGATTCTCCATAGATAAGAATTTAAGTGTGCCTGAGAAACGACGCTAGGCCGAGTAAGGTGGGATAAATATAGCAGCATTCAGCAAGCGCCGTCACGCGCATCATGGTGGACAGTCAGACTGTTAAAAGCTGAGATGTGGGAAATTTACAGAGGACATAGGATCGGCGTCATTGCTACGCTTTTACGGCCTGTGAGTCTGGTTGTGTGAGCTCTGGCTGGTCGACATGGTAATGACGAAACGGGAATAAAATGTGCCCCGGCGTTCAATTTCCTAGTCTAATGATGTACCCTTACCGCGCTATGTTGGGGCGCATTGTAGATGGGGTAGTTGTTGCCGAATTGCTGCTCCGTTGAACCCTGTTATGCAGGGCCGCAAGGAAAAAGTTCGAAATCGATTTAACCTCTGGAGGTAGGCGTGTCCAAACAAGTTACACGTAGAGAGTTTCTAAATTTATTGAGTGCCGCTGGCGGAACCGCCGCAGCACTGAAGGCAGGTTCTGCACTGGGTTTGCTTCCGCACACGGCGCAAGCCGCCAGTATGGATCTGCTGGCAGCTGGAGCAGCCAACCGCAAGGTTGCAATCCTGGGAGCGGGTATCTCGGGCCTAACCGTAGCCTACGAGTTGAGCAAGGTAGGCTATGAATGCACCATACTCGAATCTTCACATCGACCCGGTGGAAGAATATTTACCGTTCGCCATGGTGACCTGATAGATGAGATCGGGAATCGACACTATTGTGAGTTCGACGATGAGCCTCATATGTATTTCAATGCCGGTGCAGCGCGAATTCCGAGTACGCACCGAAACTTGCTGGCTTATTGCAAAGAGCTCAACATCGATCTCGAGATATTTATTAATGAGAACAAGACTTCTTATGTGCAGGATCCTGCGCTGCTCGGTGGCAAGCCTATCCGCAACATCGATTACACAACCCATTCGCGCGGCTTTCTAGCGGAGTTGTTGGCAAAGTCCCTCAATGCTGGCGAGATGGATCAGCCGTTCACCGATCAGGAGGCCGAAACTCTGATGGGCATGGTGCGCTCCTTCGGTAGCCTGGACGAAGATGACCTCTATAAGGGTAGCTTTCGAGCTGGTTATGCCGCCGGTGGATTTCTCGAGCACGGCGTGCAGAAAGACATCATCGCCTTTCGCGATCTGTTGCAGACGCAGATGGGTCGACAACTGTTGAGCGCGAACGAAGGCGATACAGGCCCGATTCTACTTCAGGCCGTAGGTGGCATGGATAAGATAACCGAGGGCTTTACCAAGCATGTTGGTCATCAGATTCGATACCGCTCCATGGTAAATTCTGTCGAAGTGAAAGAGGATGGCGTTGATATCTCCTACGATCAGGATGGTTCGCGGCATCTGTTACAGGCAGATTTCTGCTTCAACTGCATACCTAGCCATTTGATGACCGGTATTAGCAATAATTTCCCAAGCCAGTACGTGGATGCACTTAAATATATTCGTCGCGGCAATGCCTACAAGGCAGCCTTCCAGGCGAAGGAGCGTTTTTGGGAGAAGGACGATATCTACGGCGGTATAAGCTGGATGAACAATCCAAGCAACCAGATCTGGTACCCGAGCTCCGGCATACATAAAGAGAAGGGCATACTGCTCGCCGCTTACGATTTCGGTGACGGTTCATTCCACACTGCCATGACCCATGAGGAACGTATCGAGGCACATTTGAGTGATGGCGAGAAGATTCACCCAAATTACCGTAATCAGGTCGAAAAGCCGATTACAGTTGCCTGGCATCGAATGAATCACATGCTGGGCTGCTCCGCTCGCTGGCAACGTAACCCTAGCGGCTGGACTCACGAGGAAGAAGAGTTGTATCGGGCTCTGCAGCAGCCCGTAAATGGCCGTCACTATATGATAGGCGATCAAGTCAGCATGCACTCTGCCTGGCAGGAGAGCGCAGTCATGTCGGCGCAGTGGGCGATGACGGATATGGACAGGCGACTAAGGGCCTAGAGCCGGGCTCTAACGGGTCTGCTACCAGGCTGGGTGCTATTTATTCAGGGGTTTTGGCCCTGATTTGGAGAAGTAAGAGTATGTTGAAGTCCTTTTTGGCTTTTAGCCTTTGCATAACCTGTATGGGAGGCGTTTACGCGGCAGAAACAGAGCGAGAGCCTTTCGACGATCGCTATTGTACAACCTGTCATGGCGCCGATGGCCGTGGCAACGAGGGTGTTCAGGCTCCCAGACTTGCAGGCATGGAGCCATGGTACCTAAGACGGCAGCTGGAGAACTTTCGTGCCGATAGACGCGGTGTGCATCCTCAAGACAGAGAGGGCATAGCGATGCGTCCGATGGCGACGAAACTCAGCGATGAGTCGATCGATGACATTATCGACTGGGTGGGTAGTTGGGAGTATGTGCCTGCAGAAGCGACTATAGAGGGCGGTGATCCGGCTCGTGGTCGCGGCCTGTATGGTGGTTGTGCCGTGTGCCACGGAGACAGTGCTCAGGGCAACGAAAGCCTTGGTGCGCCGGCTCTAGCCGGCCAGAATGACTGGTACCTGGTCACCCAATTGAAGAATTTCATGGCAGGATATCGGGGTGCCCACCCTGACGATACGTACGGAGCGCAGATGCGCACCATGGTAAATACCCTGCGCAATGAGGCCGGCATTATTAATGTTGTGAGTTACATCAACACGCTTTCCCGTTAGACTAGGTCGAAACGACTATCAGGAGCCGACAATATGCCCATTATAGCTATAGTAAACTTGGTTCTCTTTGCTGCTCTGCTGAGCCTGCTTTACCAATTATCAAAGAACAGTGCGTTCACCCTTTCCCGTCGCGTATTCATGGGCCTAATTGGCGGTATCGTTTTCGGTATGTATTTACAGGGCGCGTTCGGTGGAAATGCCGAGGTTATGGGGTCTACTCTAGAGTGGACCAATGTGGTTGCGAACAGCTACGTCGCCCTGCTGCGCATGATGATCATGCCCCTTATTCTCATCACCATGATTGCCGCCGTTCTAAAAGTCGAAGAGATTAAGTCCTTAGGGAAGATTGGTGGTACGGTCGTGGGCACACTGATCGTCACTACCGTAATCGCGGCACTGGTTGGTATCACGATAGCGTTGCTATTCGGGCTTAACGCGGGTGACCTGGCCGGCGGTGAGGTGGAGATGGCTAGAGCAGAGGTGCTTCAAGCTCGTCAGGGTAGCGTCGCCGACCTTAGCCTGGCCGAATTGCTGGTCAGTTTTGTACCCTCCAATATATTCTCAGACCTCGCCGGCCATCGCAGCATGTCGATAATTGGTGTGGTTGTCTTCGGCCTGATATTTGGTGTGGCCGCCCTGTTGGTAGCGGAAGATAACGCCGATCAGGGCAAGCGCATCCGCGGCGCTGTAGATACGCTGCAAGCTATTATCATGCGCCTGGTTAAGTTAGTCATGGCGCTAACGCCTTATGGTGTTCTTGCCTTAATGACCAGAGTGATCGCCACATCCGATGGCGAGGCGATCAGGAATCTAATCAGCTTCGTCATCGCTTCCTATATTGCCATCGTCATCATGTTTGCCATACATGCGGCGATCATCATTGGTTTGGGTGCCAATATTAAGACCTATTTTCAGAAAGTCTGGCCTGTGCTTACTTTTGCATTCGTCACCCGCAGCTCTGCAGCGACCATTCCAATGACGATTCGCGCGCAGATTGAAGAGCTCAAGGTGCCTGCGCCCATCGCCAATATTGCCGCATCCTTTGGTGCAACGATTGGTCAGAACGGCTGCGCGGGAATCTACCCGGCTATGTTGGCCGTGATGGTAGCGCCGACCATGGGTGTCGATATCGATTTGAATTTCATTGTTAGCCTGTTGGTAATCATCGCGATCGGCTCTTTCGGCATCGCCGGCGTTGGCGGCGGGGCAACCAATGCAGCCTTAGTTGTTTTGCCGGCAATGGGATTTCCAGTTACGATTGCGGCGCTATTGATTTCTATTGAGCCGTTGATCGACATGGCGCGTACTGCATTGAATGTGAATGGCGCCATCACAACTGGAATGATCACCACAAGACTTTTGGGCGATAAGACGGCTGCGAAAGAGGCGACCATGCCCGATGCGCAATTAACAGAAACATAGTTTATTTTTTGTTGTAACTGAACCGAGGAAAATTACGTCATGATCAATCTTAAGAAGCCATTCACCGCAATTTCTATCGCCACGTCATTAGCTCTCGTTATGGGTGTTGCCGCTGTAACAAATGCTGCGGAAATCGTGCGAACCGGAGAAGGCAGAAACTTCTATAACAATATTATGATTCCAGCCGGTGCCGAGACGCTTTATTTGAGTGGCTCCGGCGCGAGCCAACAAGCTGATGGCACCTGGGGTGACATGGAGCAGCAGACTATCGATACCTTCAGTCGTTTTCAGGAGACTCTGGAAGCGCAAGGCTGGTCGCTGGAAGATATCGTTCAGGTTCGTGCCTTCGCCGTATCCGGTCCCGATGGCGAGTTAGACTTCGCCGGCTTCAATAGCGGTTACCAACAGTTCTTTGGCAGTGATAAGAATCCCATGAAGCCGGTTCGTTCTTTCGTGCAGATCGCAGGCCTGGTCGTCGATGGCTGGCTCATCGAGATCGAGATTCGTGCGGCGAGGATGCCTGACTAAGGAAGTACAGGACAAGGTGTTGAATTCTGGAAGGCCAGTGGGATGTGTGAACATCTCACTGGCCTTTTTTATGAGCTGACAGGAAAGAACAGTTATCCAGATTGGCATTCCAAGAAGATCGATTTGACGGTGGTCTTCGATCTGCCGTTCACTTACACTTTCTGCTCTTCTATTGTTAATCCTTATTACAAGGCTATGCATCATGATCAGCATTCCTCGTCTACTAGTCATTCTATTGTTGTGTACTTCCTCAGCCATCAATGCGCAGACGCAGTTCGATGTGTTTGAGGCCAGCATCCCCGAGATACGCAGCGCTTTAGAGCAAGGACGGCTTAGTTCTGTGCAATTGGTCCAGCAGTATCTGGATCGCATACAGGCCTATGACAGGCAAGGGCCCAGGCTCAACAGCATCGTGCGCCTCAATGCCGATGCGCTGGACATTGCGCGGGCACTGGATGAGGAGAGGCAGCGAACCGGTTCTCGCGGTCCCCTGCATGGTGTGCCGATAGTGGTAAAAGACAACTACAATACCGATGACATGCCGACGACGGGAGGCTCCGTTGCCCTGGCAAATTTTGTGCCTAGCGAAAATGCGGCGCAGATCGACAAGCTTATTCAGGCGGGTGCCATCATCCTGGCGAAGACTAACTTGCACGAATATGCCTATGGTATTACCAGCATTGGCTCTCTGCTTGGGCAGACTCGCAACCCCTATGATCCCAGACGTGTGCCCGGTGGTTCCAGCGGCGGCACTGGCGCCGCAGTAGCCGCGAGCTTTGCCGCAGCCGGCTTCGGCTCCGACACCTGCGGCTCGATTCGCATCCCTTCCGCATTCAACAATCTTATTGGGCTGCGTCCCAGTAAGGGGCTTTCCAGTATCTATGGAATTCTGCCGCTCTCACATACCCAAGATGTGGCTGGCCCCTTAGCGCGCAGCGCAGAAGACCTGGCTATTATTCTCGATGTTGTTATCGGCTATGACGCTCGCGATGAGGCAACGGCGATTGTGCAGGGGGCCTCTCTTCCTGGTTTTATTGAGCGACTTGGTTCGGTCGATTTGGCCGGGCTACGCATCGGTAGGCTGCAGGAATATTTCGAGGGTACCGACGCCAACTTGCGTAG
>Ga0213869_10000787_pt1 | contig 24743 bp, 18 predicted proteins | sample PICome_10_FD_160083 | JGI IMG/M metagenome (GOLD analysis project Ga0213869, IMG submission 160083) | Coastal seawater microbial communities near Pivers Island, North Carolina, United States - PICO132 | ecosystem: Environmental > Aquatic > Marine > Coastal | place: USA: North Carolina...
GGAGGTTCATGTATGACCTCCTCCGACGAGTTGCGCAAGCGCCGTGAGCAAGAGGCGGTTCGTATTCGAACTTCTCTTAATCGTCTTCGAGGCGAGCAACGTGCTTCGATGAAGGGTGGGGAAACCACTGTTGCATTTGTCGAAGAGCGCCTTTGCATAGGATGCGATCAATGTACCATCGTTTGTGACGATGATGCCATTGAGATGTATAAAGTGGCAATGGCAAGCCCACTGATTAAAGTCGAGTCAAATCAAAAAGCGAAAATTTTGCGTGATGATTGCACTGGGTGCCGATTATGTGTTTTGGCTTGCCCAACCGATGCAATCACAATGATAGACAGATGAGGTGTTTGAATGTCCAAAAATGATAAACAAGATACAGCGCAACGTTTTGGTGGAGAGTTCGGTCCTTATCGAAAGGAAGGAACGCCTGGAGTCTCCCTGTCGACCTTCAAGACATTAGTTTGGACTTCCAACATCGGTGGAATGCTTCTTGTCGTCATCGCGCTTGAAATGCTCTTTGTACGCCAGATGTTCGGTTGGGGTCTTGCTTCTCTCATCCTTGGTGTTCTCATTGCCTTGTTTCCTTCGAACTATGAAATCACGGGGATGGACGAAGGTCAGTCACCACCTTCAGGCGATTGATTAAACACCCATTTCTTTCTGGCACGACGGGCATTGAATCTTGCCAGAGTACCCCGCTGGGACTTGGAGTGCTGCACTGCAATGTGCGCATTGAACCTTGTCTTTTCCGGAACTCGTGGTGGAATCTTGTCCCAAGAGGCGCTCAATATTGGCCGGCCATCCTGGTTTAAGCTGTGACATGAATATTGGAAGAGCAACGAGTGCCATGCAAATGAATGAACAAAAAATGGATGTCAAAATCATCTGATCGCCCCACGCTACAGACACCGGGTTCGGATTGTCGCCGTGGAACATTACACTCAACATTCCAGATACAACCAATACACCCAAGGTCAAGTAAACTCCGTTTCGGTATCCTAAGTAAAGTATTGCTCCACCAACGAGGAAACCAATTCCAATAAGGAATGCTGGAATTGAAAGGAGCCAAGATTCATCGCTGCCTCCGATACCAATCGAGAATACCATGGCCCAAAACAACCTGAAGAAGGCGTAGAGGATGACAAACCCACCAATGGTCTTTGACATCTCATCTTTTTGGCTTTGCACTTGGATGTATCGGGGCTGAGGCTGAACATAGCCGCCCATCGGTTGCGTTTGATACATTGGCATAGGTTGCGGTGCAGGTGCAGCATAGGTTTGAACTGGGGCCAGTGATTCGTCGTTCTCCATCAATCGGATAATGACTTCATCTTTGTTTCCGGAAACCCGGAGTCCACGTTCTCTACAGAGCGTTTTCAGTTGAACGACGGTCATTCCTGTGTAGTCCATGGACTTGTTTGAACTACTGCGTAAATATATGTTCTTCCGGTTTAGAGGCTTAAGCTTCGACTTCGGTGACTGAGGTCACTTCTGTAGCAGCCTTTGCTTTCTTTGCTTCGACTTGCCGTGCAAGGAACGATACAACATCGAGAATTTCGATGTCTTCGTAGCGCTCATCACCTTCGAATTTGAGGCATTCAAAGTGAGATACACACTTTGGGCAAGAGGTGAGCATGGTATCTGCTCCAGTAGCTCGGATTTCTTCCATACGAGTGACACGAAGTGAACGGGCATTTTCATTGCACGACATCATGCTTGATACGCCACAGCACATTGCGTCTTCACCGTGGTGTTCCATCTCGACGATTTCCACACCTTCAACGCCAGCGATGAGTTCACGAGGCTCTTCATAGATTCCCATTTGTCGTCCAAGACGGCACGGGTCGTGGTAGGTGACGGTTGTTTCTTCTTCGGCTTTGAGGTTCATATCAAATCCATTTTCGATGAGGAACTCGGTCGTGTGCATGACCTTGACGCCTTCAAGTTCGTAATCTCGAGCGAAGGTACGGAAACATTCAGCACATGATGAAACCAAAGTATCGATTCCAGATTGCTCAATCTTCTTTTGATTGTACGCCTTGAGTTTTTCAAAGACCTCATCAAGACCTTGCCATTTTTGATCGTGACCACAGCACTTGAGGAAGTCACGACCAAGGTAGGATACATCCATTTCCATCTCATCAAAGAGCGTGAATGCAGATGTCGTAGCGTCTCCAAGGTTCATTTCTCCCTCGTTGACATGCGAGAACACCATCTCTTGGTCGAGGTAGTCCACACAGCCAGGATAGTAACCGATGTTTGAGGTCAATGGGTAATCTTCTGTTGCCACGAAATCTTCGTCTGCCGCTTCTTCTGCTTCAGCAGCGAGAACTGCTTGGAGGACGGTGTGTGCAATTTCTGCTTGAGGTCCGCCGACAATGAGTGAGCGGCGGATATCCACGTATGAATCGTAATTCACCAGTTGTGGGCAGGCGTTGGTACATGCGGTACATGTCAAACATGAATAGAGCGGAACACCGTCGTCTTCATTGTTCCATGAGTTGTAGATGATGTTGAGTTTGTCTCCACCGTTGAACAAACGAACTGGGCACGCATCGTCACAAAGGTCACAGCCGTAACACTTGTTCATCTCAAACTCGTATCCACGACCCATCGAGCGCAAGACGACGAAGACTATGGCACCAAAGGTCAAACATGGAATGAACATTGCATAGGTAAGTTTGGCATCGAGTGCCTTAGGATTGGTGTGGTAGGTTGGGTTTTCAATGGCCGCAAAGTTGGTTCCACCTGCTGCCATGTCCGTCGAACTGGAAAGATTCACTGTCGTTCCAGCAAGTGCTCCAGGAGCATTCTCGCCCCAGACAAGGAGCGGTTGGAAGGTTGCAATGTTGAAGGCTGTTTCCGTTTGGATGCTGTTGTTCAAAGCCAGAGCACCGCTTACTGCGACGGTGTATTCGTATGAATAGGTGCCAACAGGTAGTTCGACAGTTGCCCCTGCACAGTTGTCAAAGCTTGTAACGACCTTGTTCTGACTGTTTGTAACGGTCAATGTCGTTGCAATCATGGTCACGGTGGAAACATCGTTGATCTTTCGCTCTGATGAACGGTACTCACAACTGAGGTCAGTCGTCAGTGTCTCGATGGATTCATGGTGGCCATCCGGGAACAGTGAGGTGTCTTCAGTCACTGTGAATGTACCGGAATCGGTCCATCCCTCTCCACCGTTGAAGGTGGTACTGCCTGCAGCAGCGTTGATGCCGTTTGCAGCGTCTTGATGGCCGTTCGCATCGTTGAAATCAATAATGATGTAACGGGCAGGTTGGTAAATCATCCAATCCAGCCAAGCGGTCGTTGGTACCGTTTCAGTTTCACTCCATCCCCGTTCGTCTGTGAACTCGTTGGTAGCGTGTACGTGAACATCTGTTGGTTGTGTACGCATTGCTTCGAGTTCAGGGTAGTAGTCGTGTGTTAGACCTTTGATGGTTAACAAACCACCTTGGTCCCAAAACCCGTCGTCATAGGTGTCCCATGTGGCGACAGTCCCGGCTGTTGAGACCAGTAGGGTCCCAATAAGAATTTGCTTTGCATGGCTCGGCTTGAATCCAGCACCCCACGCTTTCACCATCATTCCACGGGCAAGGAAGTAGAAACAAATCCATGCTAACACGCCGGTCATAACCCATGGTATTGTGTTGAATGCCTCAGCTACCCATGGTTCTCTTACACCACACAAGAGGTCGCCATGGCTGTCCAGTTTACAGTAATCTGAACGGTTCTTTTCGTACAGTTCCAAGAAGATGTTGATTGAGAAAACAGAGATAAACCAAATGTGAGCCAGGTAGACGGCACCAGCAGTTGCAAACCATGGGTCTTCAACTGGACGCTTTTCGCGGCCGCCGAGGAAAGGCGGTAGTGCGAGAATGCTGACTGGAATACCGGTTAGAGCAGCGCCCCACCATGCAGCGTTCCATGGGAATACAGGTTGGCCAACTATTTCACCAATGAATCCAGTTGGGACGGTGAATTGTGGCAGGTATTCACCCCATCTTAGGTAACCGTAGGAGAACAGAACATACCAATCAGGGAACACGAAACCGGCTTGTGCATAAGGGTCCGCAGCACCGTGGAGCGGTGGGGGAATTAACCAAGCGTAAAACAGCAACACCGCTGCCATAAACGACAAGAGAATGGTGTCACGCAACACTTCATGCGGCCAAAAACCGTGGCCCGTTCGAGTACGAGTACGCTTTCCAGCGACCTCTTGCAATTGCTCTTTCTCCTCCATGTATGAAGAAGCAACACGTCCGAAATTTTCGATTAGTCCCATGGTTTATCCTCCGAGTATCAATGTGGTTCTGCAATGCCTTGTACCCAGACAATGAATAAGTGAATGATGATCAGTGTTGTCACGATGACCGGTAGAATGAACACGTGTATGAAGTACATTCGAGTCACGGTTCGAGAGGTCAAGGAAGAGCCACTGAAAAGCAAGGTTGCGATGTATTTCCCAACCAATGGGCTCGAGTTTGCCAAGTTGATTCCAATAACTGCCGCACCGTATGCAAGTGTGTCCCAAGGAAGGAGGTAGCCTGAGTATCCAAAAACAATGGTCAATGCCATGAGTGCAACGCCGATAAGCCAGTTGAGTTCACGAGGGTTTCGGTATGCACCGGTGAAGTAGACACGGCACATATGCAGGAACACGCTGGCGACCATGAAGTGGGTACACCAGTGGTGAACTGCACGGATGATGTAGCCGAACGGAAGTTCAGTCATGATGAATTGCATGCTCGCATAGGCAGGAGACGGGTCGCCTTCTCCACCGGGGACGTAGTATATTCCGAGAACGGTTCCAGTGACGACTAAGATAATGAACGAGAGGAACGATATTCCTCCCAAGCAGTAAAGCGGGTACCAGTACCAAATTATTCGAAGCTTGTATTTCTCAGCGTGGGAAAGCGGCATCTGTCGGTGCATGTTGTAGTATGCACCCTTTGACATGTTCCAGTAATCTTGAAGTCTGAAACGAGTATCGAGCCAAGAAAAGACCCAAAGGAACAGACGTTCAGCAAAACCCATCTTTCCTGTTGATTCCACTGCACGTAGAATCTCACGGCGTGGAGTATCGCTGCTTTCTTGACGAAGCGTCAACGCAACAAGCACCACAACAAAGGCGATGAAAAACCAGAGAACCCAAAACATTGTCGTCATTTTTGTTCACCTCAGTCACAGTATGTGTACCAGTCGAGATAGTCTACGATGCCCTCGATTGCATCGCCATTCAATTGAATGGGGATTATGGGTAGTCCGACAGGAGCAGGCCCTCCTGCTTTACGGATTCCTGCATAATTGAATGTCGAGCCGTTTGAACGGTTTCGGTTGGTGTTCATTTCCAATACAGTGGGGTCGAATCTCGAGGAGTGGCAAATACAGAACAGTTTGGTACCACCGTCGTCTCCTCCACCCGGCGTCCATGAATCTTCTGTGAACGAGTTCGATACAAGTTGCCATCCGGGAATGCAGCAAAGGTGAGTGCATCGGCCGAAAATCATGACCAAGTTGTCGGAAGGAAGGAGTCGGGGGTCTGCATCGCTCAAGTCTTCGAAGTGACCGATGGTTTTGCCCGTCTCGTCAACACCTTCAGTAAATTGGAAGCGTGCCTTACCGTTTGAGAGTGGAGTCGTAGCGTATTCGCTGTGGGTGACGTAGGTGACAACAACTGGCACGCCGTTCCATATTCCTGCAGCACCGGATGTTCCTGTACTGGACTTCGCAGCTTCATCAACGAAGTCTTGTCGAAACATCAACTGTTCGTGTTTTGCACCGTACCACGCTTCATCTTCACGGCCTTTAGCCCAAAACTTCACGCCAAGTTCGCCTTCGTTGGTACCGCCTGGAGGCAGGAGGATGGATGCGAACCCGAGGACGCCGAGTGATGCGGCTAAGACTCCAGTTGCTGTATTGAATCCGTAGCGAAGAAATTGCCGTCGATTGATCGACGAAGAGGTCGTTACTGAACCGGTTTCGGCAGCGGAAGGTGCTGGTTTGAGATCGTATTCACGTGCCATTTGAGATCACCATTTGTATTCCTTCCAGTCTTTCTGGTGTTCAGGAACGAACTTGTTCATTCCGTGCTTGACGATGATTGTGTCTGGCAAGACGAATTTGAGGTAAGCCATGCCCAACAAGCAAAGCGTGATGAGCATCATGGCTACATGGTACGACAACTGTTGTTGGTCCCATCCCTTGGCCAGGCCGTAAATCATGGAAAAGACCCAGTAGCACGACCAAAAGATTCCCCATACGAAGAACATCATGATCAGATTGGATGCTCCGGAAGGAGCGAGGGATGCACTGACAATAGTTCCTGACTCGGCGAGGTTGAATACTCCATGGTCAATCGCTGACTGCATTTGGTCTTCGGTCAACGAAGCATCTTCCAATGCAGTTCGTGCATCTTCGACACTGACTTTGCCACTGGCAACCTTTCGAAGTAGGGTCGTGATTGTATCGTCCATCATTGGTCACCTCTTCGCATGAGTTTGTATCGCAATCGGAGTTGATTGGTTCGTCCGGTGTAGGATGTAGAGAAGCTGTATCGCAGCATCAATCCAGCGAAAATAATCACCAAGATGACTGCGCCGAACCCGAGCAGACCGAGCCAGTGAGCGCGAAGTTCAGCACCCATGTGCTCGAGGTCCACACCGTGGTGGGCTGGTTCTGGAGGGCTGACATTTCCATCGCCAGCGAAAAGAGTTCGAGTACCAAGTGCGGTTGTTGAATCGCTGCCTTCTTGGAGGGCGAACAGGAGTTGGTTCCACTTGTCTTCCTGTCCACCGGCATTGTTCAGTTGGTCGCCGTTAACAGCATTGCCAGTGATCCAAAAGTTGACTGTACCGGAGCCAGATTCTGGCGCTTGCCAAGTGATGACCCACATTCGTTCTGCATTGTCCGCAGATGCCTCGGTGTGCGTGAGCGCTGTTACGTCTTCGTCCCAGTTCTGGACGCCTTCACCGCCAAGGACGCCGTCGGTCGTACGAATGGCAAATCCTGCTGTGTAGACGCCCGTTGCCGGTGGTCCGCCGATGATTTGGAGCGTCATGGTGTATGTTTCGCCACCAATCCAGCCGTAAGGTACGTCGTCAAGGATGATTTGGACGGAGTTATCTGCCGCTTCATTGTGGCAAAGACAGCCTTCTTTGGCAACGTCATCGATGGTTTCTCCAGCGTTGTCCTGGGAGCCTCCAACGCCGCTGTGGAGCGAAGTTGCAAAGCCAGGGACGAGGAGTAAAACCGCTAGCGCAAGCACTACTCCCGAACGTGTGGAAAATGAGTTCCTTAGCATAGCCTCACCCATGTGATTTGACCCACCCGCAAGTGCCCCTTAAACATTCCCAGTAAAAAGCATCGACAACATCAACGCAGTAAGTCGATTATAATCGAAATCGGGGGTTCTTAAACCGTTCGTTCCCGCCTCCAACATTTCCTTTGAAATTACCTTGATTTGAGCACTTTTCATACGAGAGTTCATCAATCGACGGTGGTTGGGTAAGTTGGGACTCACATGGCTGCACATTTCGACAACACATACGAACTCAGTACTGAGCAACTTGAACAGCTCGACCAAGCTGAAGAAATGATGCTCCGCAACGACCTTGGTGCAGCAGAACGGCTTTTGCTTTCTATGCTCGAAGCGGACGGAGAGTGCATACCGGTTCTGTCCAATCTCGGTCACCTGTATGGGCGTCATCTGTCCGAGTTTGAGACCGCCATTGAATACTACGACCGAGTCCTTTCTCTTGAACCAGACAACGCATGGGCAAGAGACGCTCGACGACGTTATCTTCGTTATGTTTGAGCACATTCAACTCGGCCAAAGTTCATTGAGGTTCGGCTGAATGCTCGTTCATGGAAGCCTCCCAAATCCTCATCGCTGGTGTGGGCGGCTTGGGCTGTTCGTGGGCGAAAGGCGCGCATTTACGTTGCGAAGGCAACGCCGATCTTTGCTTAGTCGACGCTGATGACGCGAGTTTCACCGACAGCGGTTCTGCACACCTCTTGCGCCTTGGTCACGCCCTTGACTCGGTTGGTTGTGCGGCACTTCCACCGCTTGCTGAGCAAAGGATGCGGGGATATTCATCTCTTGCTCGGACCGTACTTGAGCCGGTTGAATTGGTCCTTTTACTGACTGGACTTGGCGGCGGAACCGGTACAGGAGCGGCACATGAGTTTGCTCGCCAAGCACGGCAATCTGGAGCGATTGTTGTCGCCGTTGCAGCCCTTCCTTTTGATGTTCAAGAGACCCGTGCACAAATCGCCCAAGAAGGCCTTCATCGACTGGAAAACATTGCTCATGTGACGGTCCGACTCTCCTTAGAACGGCTGGCTCGTCAGGCGCGAGAGCGGGGCAAAGCATGGCAAATGGGTGCTGAATGGGTCGAAGATTTAGTCGAAGGTTTGGTACGAACCCTGATGCGAATGGGGCTCATCAATCTTGACCTCATGGATTTGAGAGCTATTGTGGAAAAGGAAGGAGAAGCGACGCTTTTGGTCGGCACAGGACGACCTGACGACCCAGAGGGCATTCTGCACTCTGCTCTCATGGCACCCCTTGCTGAATTGGATGTTGGTGGTGCTCAAGGATGTTTGATACAAGTCGAAGGAGGTGTTGGTATGACGATAGGGCAAGTTGATGAAGTTGCCAACATGTTCACAGAAGCGTTGGATCCGAACGCTCAAGTGATCCTCGGTGCTCGAGTCAGCGAGGATTTAGAGGACACTATTCGAGTGGTTACGCTTCTTTCAGGTATCCGTGGCGAGTCCTAGTCGTCCATTACGATGACATCGTTCCATTCGACATCTTCGCCAATGGTATTGCCAACTTCACCGCTCCATTGTACGTCTTTGTCCTCTTGCCAAGCATCATCGTTTTCGGTTTCAACGGTTTGAGATTCTTCATTGGTCTGTTTTGAGGCCTCGACTTTCGATGCATGCGCTTCGATGCGTCGCTGTACAGTGACGTCGATATCGTGCTTGGACAGCACCTTGAGCAGAACACTCCTTTGCATCCATGTGATGGTGAGGAACGCGATGATGTGCCCGGTGACCATAACGTAGGTGATGTCGTCCAGAGCAGTCGCAAGCATAGCAACGCTTCCTGCGTAAGCATATCCGAAGGCCAGACCCCAAGGCAGGGCGTTTTCAGTCGAAAGGAGTTTGAATTTTGGGCCGATGGATTGCGAGGTAAGTGTCCAAATCGCCATGAATACAGTGAACATCATTAACAGAACTTCTTCGACAAAAATCTCGATGGTTTGTTGGGACATCACCAGTTGACGCCATACGGTCAAGAGGTGCCACGTTGCGAAGATGTGTGCTAAAAGAGTCCATCGTCCAGAGAATTTTTTCAATGCCTTATCGTGCATGGCTGTACGCCGGGCGTCTCTTGTCCAAAACGCAGTTAATCCGTAGGCTGTAGATGCGATTGCCAAAAACAAGATATTGGAAACAACTGCATTGCTCAAGTCCCATTCTTTCTCGTAGAGGAACTCAAAACCGATGATTCCTGCCAGCGACAAAGCCATGATGATGGCAAATTGAATCGCATTCATGACGGCTAAGTTTCCAGTTGTGGCCTGTTTCTCAGGTAGTTTTTTCGCTGAAAGCGAAGATGCCCATGAACTAAACGACCTTCCTTGAGCGACAGCCCAGATCACAAATAAGGAGGCGAGACTGATTGGGAATACGGCTGGAAGGTCAGTCGCTGAGTCTTGGCTGAACAGAACCAAGATGAGTATGCCAATACCTGCAGATACTGAAATGGGGAAGGCGCAGATTTTGATGCTTGATTTAATTTTTTGAACAAGATTGAATTGAGATACATCCGGTTCGTGGGCAATGGTAATCCAAGAACGAACCTTTTCATTGGTCGAGAAAATTGCCGTTATGACGTATCCTAAAGAAAGAGAGATGAATCCGAGAGCAGCAATATCTTCTCCGTTGTTGGAATTCGCGACAAAGTAAAGGGCAGTGGAAAGAACCACAATCATCAGTAAATGAGGTAATGTCTTCGGCGAGAGGAGCGTTTTGATGAGGGCGAGGAGCGATGTCTCGTTCGATGCGAGTTCCTTCAAAATATCTTCAGAGGAGTCGGCCTTATGCTCAGTACCTGGCTCCCCCTGCATGGCGTCTCCTCCCGTTTCTCTATTTTCATACTATGCACGTTTTCGACATCAAAGGTATTGAAGGTGGTGCGCCTCCACTCAGTTATGGCTAAGCGCTTGTCCAAAGCATTGCGCGGTAAACGCCGATGGGTTGGAATCGCATGCACAGCTCAGTTTGAGGACCGTTCATCGTTGCAAGTTCATATGCAGTCGCTTTGGTCTTCGATTGGTATCGACTCAAACATTCGGTTGATGGATTTCTATCCGTCATCATCGCCCGAAGTTGAACAAATCGCTCAGACACTCGGCGATGCACAATCTCTGGGCTACGCTGTTCTACAAGTTCCCCATCCTGCGTTCACCCACCTGCGTGCGTGCATCGAGGATGAAGATTCAATGGCCTTGAACTTGCTTCGCAGTTGCACGAGCAGTGGGAAAATCCGACTGGTTCGTGAACGCATGGGTATGCCCAAGCCATCGAGAAAACGATGACACCACCACATTCATTTGTTTACGCTCTCACGCCCACTCATGGCTGGAGGAGGTGCTGCACCTGCAATGAAGATGAGTGATTTGTTCATTCTTCTTGGTGTTACCTTCTTAATCGGCGGGTTGTTTATCCACGGGCTTGCATCTTCTGAAACGGTTACCGAAGAAAGCGAACCGTATTCGAACGGGGCCTCGTTATTGAAAGGTGATTCACTGGAATTTACAATTGATGCGGACAATGAGTCGACCGTTCTCATCGAAATTATGTTCGAAGACCAAGGCACCGTTTTCACTGAATCGATGGTTCTCGGGCCGGGCGACTCGAATTCGGCTGATTTTGAAGCCACAGAAAGTGGATACTATTCCTACACTGTTGATTTCACGAAAGGAGAAGGTGAAGTTTTCGTCGATGTTGACCGTCAGCTTTTGATTGATTTCACCATCTATCCTATAGGAGCGCTTTGTCTCGTCTTTGGATTGTACAAAAGAAAGGATGAGAAAATGGGCGAATCGGTTGATGCAGTTCTCGAAGATATCGACTAAATCGGTCGGAACTTTGCCCATGCCACATCCTCGCCATCGCTGATCAGATGGAGGCGCTGATTTTGGTCGATAAGTTGGATGTTTCCGTCGGAGTTCATAGAGTGAAATTGCATCTTGGAGTTTCTATAGATGGGTTCTCCAAGCGATGAGATACTTGCCAAAAATTGGGTTTCAAAAAGAGAAATAACGTTGTCGTTTCTTACCGCCTCAATACCTTCCTTATCTTCAAGCCAAGAGGCCACCGATGCATGGATTATCGGGAGGAATTCTTCAGTCGATGCATGTTCTGATAACTCAGCCATTGAGGCCAACGAATACTCCTTCTTGTGGTGGTTTTTACTTGTCATGTTGCATCCGATGCCGAGGACAATACGGGTGGTTTTACCTTGGCTACGACTTTCGATCAACACGCCTCCAACTTTGCGCGTTTCCCCCCCAATTCGAAGTAAAACATCGTTTGGCCATTTGAGAGCGACCAGTTCGGTCGGAATGTCCATTGCGACAATCGCCTGATGCAGGGCTAATCCTGCTCTCAATTGCAATTGGTTTGGATTTGGAACGCCTCGAATCTCATCGAGGACCCAGGAGCCTGCAAACGCTTGCTCTTCATGCGACCAAGGGCGTCCACGTCTACCGTGGCCTGATGATTGAACTCCAGCATGGAGCAAAGTCCCGATGTCATCGTCAGATTGCAACAAGGCCGTGTTGGTTGATGGAATACTTTCAACGAAATTGATGCTCTTTGAGTGATAGGGTCTCCAGATGCCAAGCACTTCCAAACATTCCCCGTCCTCGAATGTTTCCGAGGCCACAACTCGAACTGCAAATCCATTGGCTAAACATTCCTTGCGGGCAATATTTCCTTTTTGATTGTTTGAAATGAGTAAAAAAACCAATCCGTCTTCACTGAGGATTTTACTTGATTGAAGATGCTTGAGTAGGCGTGAAACAAGACCTTTCGGGTCCGTATCGAGAAGGGCGGCTTCTTCCATGGGCCCCAACAGTTGAGATTCGCTGTCATGGGCCAGATAGGGGAGGTTCCACACGATGATGTCATGCGGTTTGCTTCCAGCCCACTGTTCGACAGTGCCGTCTATAGTTGGGCCTGGACCTCCTTCACGAACCTCGAATGTGACGCCGTTTGTTACGGCAGCATGCCGGCTAGCAGCAACTGCGTATGGGTTGATATCGCATGCGGTAACGGTGAATCCAAGTTGCGCGGCAAAAACCGAAATTGCTCCAGAGCCACATCCAATTTCGAGCAGGCGTTTAGCGCCTGGTTTTGGTAGTTTTGCGATGGTTTGTGCCATGAGATCTGTGTCTTCTCGAGGAGGGTAAACTGTTGATGGAATGAGAAGGTCGATTTCTCGGTCCTGTGGCGTCCTCCAAAACACCTGTTTCGCCTTCCTTTCAAAACGTCCAATTTCGTGTTCGGCATCCCTTGGGCCGAAGATTTCCTCGTTTCCCATTTGCCTCAATTTCACCCAGGCTTGGGCAGCATTTAGGCCTATCCGAGGTTGTCAAATCGTGCAACACAGGCAGTATACTTCATTTTTGATGGATTTCATCGTGCACTGTTGGCCCTCCGATGCGGCCAGATTCGACGAAACATGGTTTGCGTAACCTATAAGAACAGTTGGTAAGTCGGGCAAAAAGCCCAAGTTGCTATTTTGGGCCTGTAGCTCAGTCAGGTAGAGCGTCGGACTTTTAATCCGATGGTCGCGGGTTCGAACCCCGTCAGGCCCGCCTGACTGGGTTTACAGGCCTGAGTAGTTGGGCATGAGCGGGGTATGAGGATGGTAGTAAAAAGCGCAACAAAGAAGCGACTCATGGAGCTTGGAGTCTCCGAAGAGTTCGCACACAAATTAGCAACAGACCGAAACATGACCGACATCAAGGCAATGTCCTCTGATGAAGTCGCATCCACACTTGGCGTTTCTAAGGATTCAGAACAATTCACCAACACCATGTCTGTTATCGCAGAACAAGGTTCCCGTCGCCGCTCAAAATCCAAGAGCAAGAAAATCACAATCCGTGCAAAGGCTATCGATGACTTCGATCGCCCTGAAATCACCATGCGTTTCAACGCACTCAACCACGACCTTGTCCCTCACCAGGAACTGGTTGGAGACGCAAACATCTCTGTCGAAGAACAATTTGCCATTGAGAGCGAAGAACTCGCTCCTTGGGAAATGGTTCAATCCGATGACGAAACCGGCGAGCCACGACTTGCCAAGGAATGGCTTCCGAAAATCCTCATTACGGACCCGGTCGTTCAAGTCATCAAGGAAACTGCTGAAGCACAAGACAACGCTCGTCTTGCAGCAGACCCTGAACACAAACCACTCGCTGCAGGTTGGATCGCCGACCGCGTACTGAAAGTTATCCGCAAGTCCCCATCTGCGGGTAGAACAGTTGCCTACCGACTAATTGTAGAGGGTAACTGAGGGAAGGTGTAAATTATGCAAGAAATTATTCAATCATTTTTCAAAGAACGTAGCCTCGTCAACCACCAACTCGCTTCATACGACGATTGTATCCCATCCGGAGACAACTCGATTTCCCGTATGGAGAAAATCATTCGCAACATCCGTGTTGGGACCGATGAAGAAATTCATGATGACCTTGGAGGTTACATCAAACTCGACGTAGTCGACCATGACATCACCATCCGTTTGAAGAACATCAAACTCGGTGAACCAACCATCCGTGAAGCCAACGGTGCAGAACACCCATCCACTCCAATGGAATGCCGTCTGCGCAAGCTTACTTACATGTCACCGGTGACCATCGACTTCCAGATTTCCCGCAACGGTGTTCCTTCACCTGTTGAGGCTGGAGTTCAAGTCGGAAGCATGCCCATTATGGTTCGTTCTTCTCGCTGTAATCTCCACGCCAAGCACATTGCTGGAGAGCGCCAACTTTATCCAACCACTTCGACCGAAGATTCCGCACTTTGGGATGACATGCTCCGAAAGAAAGGCGAAGACCCTCTTGACCCTGGAGGCTATTTCATCATCAACGGTACAGAACGTGTCCTCATCTCTATGGAAGACCTTGCACCGAACCGTGTAACAGTTGAAATCAATAAGCGATACGCAAAGCGCACAGAAGTCGCAAAGATTTTCTCACAGAAAGACGGTATGCGCAAACCACTCAACGTTGAAAAGCGCCGAGATGGAATGCTCATGGTTAAGATCAGCACTGCAGGAACAACCGCTATCCCAGTTGTTCTCCTCATGCGTGCACTCGGTATCGAGAACGATCAAGAAGTGTTCCAAACAGTTGCTGGACCAACTGAGACCTTCAAGTACATCGTTGCCAACCTCAATGAAGTCAACGATAACGAAGAGTATGCTGTTCAATCACGTGATGAAGCTCACGAATGGTTGCAGAAGAAATTCGCAGCAGGCCAGCAAAAGGAATACCGTGAACAACGGGTGAACCAATTGCTTGACCGTGAACTCCTTCCGCACTTGGGAGACCAGCCCGGTGACCGTAAGAAGAAGGCTATTTTCCTCGGCCGAATCGTTCGTCAAGTTCTCGAAATGGCGCTTACCAACCGTGAACCAAACGACAAGGACCACTACGCAAACAAGCGTGTTCGTCTTGCCGGCGATTTGATTGAAGACTTGTTCCGCGTTTCCAGCGGTCAACTTGCTCGTGACCTCAAGTACCAACTTGAACGCCACCACAACCGCAAGCGAGAACTGAAAATTACTTCCTGCTTGCGACCTGACGTTTTGACGTCCAAGATTATGCACGCTCTGGCTACCGGGAACTGGGTCGGTGGACGATCTGGTGTTAGCCAACTGCTCGACCGAACAACTTACCTCGCTTCGTTGTCCCACATGCGCCGTGTTACCTCGCCACTTGTTCGAAGCCAACCTCACTTCGAAGCTCGTGACCTGCACCCGACTCAATGGGGCCGCTTGTGTCCAAACGAAACCCCAGAAGGACAAAACTGTGGTCTGGTCAAGAACGCCGCTCAAATGATTGACATCTCTGAACACATCAGCGAAGTCGAAGTTCGTGAGCAACTGGATGAACTTGATGTGAACAGCGAACTTGAAGATTGGAGTTCCGGTGACCGAATCCACGTGAACGGTGACATCTACGGTATTCACAAGAACGGAAAGAACTTGGTTCGCCACTTCAAATCTGCACGCCGACGTGGAACGATCCCTGCTGAAGTTTCGATTCGACATGACAAGGAAAACAAGGACATCTTCATCAACACCGACAAGGGACGTATTCTACGACCTTTGGTCATCCTTTACGATGGCGCACCTCGTTTGACTGGAGAACACCTCCAAGCCCTTCGAGATTCGGAAATGACGTTCAAAGACCTCGTCAACGATGGAGTCGTTGAATGGGTCGATGCTGAAGAAGAAGAAGATCTTCTCATCGCCGCTCGTCCGTTTGTCCTCCCTGAAACAGTTCCTTCCGGTCCTTTCGCTGGTCGCCCATTGACCAACGAGAACGTTGATTGGGTGAACCTCGGTGAACCTGGTGCAACGGAAGCCAAACTCGTTGCCAAGGTCCGAATGCCAAACGGTGCTTGGGAATCCGCTGATATTTCTCTGCCTCTGCTGTACGATGATGAATACACACACTGTGAAATCGACCCACAACTCGTTTTGGGTGTCTGTGCTTCATTGATTCCATACCCTGAACACAACTCTACCCCTCGTGTTACCGGCGGAACAGCAATGGTCAAGCAATCTCTTGGTCTACCAAGTTCAAACTACAGAATGCGACCCGATACCCGGGCTCACATTCTCCACTACACACAGCGTTCCATTACTCGAACAGCAGCAATGGAATCGACGCACTTCGATGACCGTCCTGGTGGGCAAAACTTCATCGTTGCGATCATGTCGCTTCACGGCTACAACATGCAAGACGCTGTCATCATGAACAAGGGCTCAGTTGACCGCGCTCTTGGACGTTCGACCTTCAACCGAACCTACAACGCAGAACGCCGTAGATTCCCTGGTGGTCAAGTCGAAGAAATCGAAAAGCCTGGCAGCTCATTGCAAGAAGTCAAGGGTCTCAAACCTGAAGAGGCCTACCGACACCTCGAAGCGGACGGATTGCCATTGCCAGAGATGTACCTCGAAGGTGGAGATGTATTGGTCGGTAAGACCAGCCCACCTCGTTTCCTCGAAGAATCCGCTGGTGGCGCTTTCCTTCTTGCACAAGAACGACGTGAATCCTCGATGCTCGTCCGACACGGTGAGAAGGGATACGTCGACAACGTCTACGTTACAGAATCCCTTGACTCAGGCCGCTTGGTCCGAGTTATGGTTCGAAGCCACAAGGTCCCGGAAGTTGGCGATAAATTCGCATCTCGACACGGTCAAAAAGGTGTCATTGGACGCCTTGTTGAACCTGAAGACATGCCGTTCACTGCTGATGGAATCGTCCCTGACTTGGTCATCAACCCGCACGCTATCCCATCTCGAATGACCGTTGCACACGTTCTGGAAATGATTGGTGGTAAAGTTGGTTCGATGGAAGGTCGCCGAATTGATGCGACCGCTTTCCGTGGAGAAAAGGAAGGCAGCCTACGTGATGGACTCGTTCGAAATGGACTTGCTCACACCGGCCGTGAAACCATGATTAACGGTGAAACTGGAGAAGTTTATCCTGCTGAGATTTTCATCGGCTGTATCTACTACCAACGCTTGCACCACTTGGTGTCCTCGAAGATTCACGCCCGTTCCCGTGGCCGTGTTCAAATCCTCACTCGACAGCCAACTGAAGGTCGTGCCCGCCAAGGTGGTCTGCGATTCGGTGAAATGGAACGTGATTGTTTGATTGCACACGGTGCATCAATGGTCATTAAGGACCGACTGCTCGATGAATCGGACGGAATAGACATGTACGTCTGTGCTCAATCCGGTCACATTGCTTGGTACGATCCAAAGCGACGCACTTACGTCAGCCCGATTCACGGCGATGGCGCAGAAGTGTACAAAGTACAAACATCTTACGCATTCAAGCTGCTCCTCGACGAAATGAAGAGTTTAGGTGTGGCCATGCGTCTTGAACTGGAGGACCGAAGATGAGTCAAACAAACACAATGATTCCAAAGCGTATCGCACAGATTCGTTTTGGCCTAATGGAACCCAAAGAAATCCGCCAAATGTCAGCTGTCGAAGTGAAAACTGCTGATACATACAAGGACGACGGACACGCTTACCGTCAAGGATTGATGGACCCTCACATGGGTGTCATCGAACCTGGATTGGTTTGTCCAACTGACAACTGTAAGTACGACGAGTCACCTGGCCATTTCGGCCACATCGCTCTGGAACTTCCTGTCATCCACATTGGTTTCGTGAACCTCATCAAGACTGCTTTGAAGGCTACCTGTTCAAAGTGCAGCAGAATTTTGTTGCACGACACCCCGAGCACCCACCCTTCAAACCCTGAACTGAGTGAGCAAGATTACTACAGAACTCGTATCCGTGATATCCAAATTAAGCACGGTGTTGGTTCAACAGAATTTGCCAAGATTATCAAGGAAGTTGAGAAGGTAACCACTGGAACTCGCCGTGGACAGTGTATGCACTGCCAAGCTATGCAAGGCAAGATTATGCTCGACAAGCCGACGACTTTCAAGGAAAAGTTGGAGTCGCAAGGTGCAGGAAAAGCAGAGATTGAGCGTAAACTCAATCCTCGTGACGTTCGAGAATGGCTTAGCGCCATTCCTTCCGACGATTTGATTTTCATTGGTATGGACAAGAAAAACCGCCCAGAATGGATTGTTCTCAAGGTTCTACCTGTCCCTCCAATTACTGTTCGACCATCGATTACTTTGGACAGCGGAGACCGCTCGGAAGACGACTTGACGCACAAACTTGTCGACGTATTGAGAATCAACCAGCGATTGCGTGAAAACCGAGATACTGGTGCTCCTCAATTGATTGTTGAGGACCTTTGGGAATTGTTGCAATACCACATTACCACCTACTTCGACAACCAAACTTCAGGAATTCCACCAGCTCGTCACCGCTCTGGACGAACGCTCAAGACGCTCACTCAGCGACTGAAGGGTAAGGAAGGTCGCTTCCGTAGTAACCTCTCCGGAAAGCGTGTGAACTTCTGTGCTCGTTCGGTTATCTCTCCGGATCCATACTTGGGTGTCAACGAAGTTGGTGTTCCAAAGAAGATCGCTAAGGAACTGACTGTACCAATTCGTGTGACTTCCCGTAACCGTGAACAGATGCGTCAAATGATTCTACGTGGTCCTGATGTTCACCCTGGTGTCAACTACATCATTCGTGGTGACAACCGACGTGTTCGAATCAACCAACGCAGCCGTTTGATTAACGCTGGATTCCGATGCCACAACCCTGAATGTAACGAAGAAACAACACTTCGCCCAGACATGCATCAGTGCTTACCTGCGCCGAACTTCTTGCCAGGACTTGTCATCAAGCCGGAAATTTTTGTCAACCCTGACGGAACTCAAGAGACAACCTACGTCGTTGACGACGAAGCAACGCTTGCGAACCTACGCGGTGAAGACATCGATTCACAGAAACTTGCTGAAGATGACCCACGTGCAAAACTCCACTACCGCTGGATGCACGAGTTGGCTCAAGCAGACAAGGTTCACCCAGATCCACACCCTGAGCATCTGCAAATCAGTTGCCCTCACTGTGGTAGCCCGTCAGACGAATGGGGCGACCAAACTCGTGTCGAAGACCGATTGTCGACCATTGACCGCAATGGAAACCCGAAACCTGGTCTTCTGGTCGAGCGTCACTTGATCGACGGCGATGTTGCCATCTTCAACCGACAACCATCGCTTCACCGAATGTCGATGATGGTCCACGAAGTTCGTGTCATGGAAGGTCACACCTTCCGTTTCAACCTCGCAGTTTGTACCCCGTACAACGCTGACTTCGACGGTGACGAAATGAACTTGCACGTCATTCAGTCAGAAGAGGCTCGAGCCGAAGCAAAAATCTTGATGCGTGTTCAAGAGCACATCTTGACCCCTCGATACGGTGGAGCAGTTATTGGTGGTATACACGACCACATTTCTGGTGCTTACTTGCTTTCCCGACCTGGGACACTCATCAACCGTCGCCACGGCCTTGAAATGCTTGGAAGCATCGATTATATCGGTGAACTCCCGGAAATTGTCAAGGACGAAAACGGCAAGGAATGCTTCCGTGGACAGGACATTATCTCATTGATTATTCCGGACAACATTCACTTGCGATTCCGCAGCCGTTCAAATGACGATGTCGTCGTCAAGAACGGAATGGTTGAAGGTACATTGGATAAGCGTGCAATCGGTGCTGAAGACGGACGTCTTCTCGACGCCATCGTTCAAACCAATGGCCCTGAACTTGGTGCTAAATTCCTTGATGACTTTACCCGCCTTTCCATCGCTGCATGTACTTCGCTCGGATTTACCACAGGTATTGATGATGAAGATCTCAGTGCTGAGGCCCTTCAGTCGATTAAGAACGCCAACATCGAAGCGGGTGTGCTTGTTCAAGCAGCCCTCGATAAGTTCGGAAAGGAAGGTCGTGGATACGAAACGCGTCCTGGACGTACCCCTCGTGAAACCCTCGAAGAAGACATCATGGTTATTCTTGACCAAGGTAAGCAAGAAGCGGGTGACGTAGCAAAGAACGAACTGGCTCAATCCGGTTCGACCAACGCTGCAGTCAACATGGCGATTTCTGGTGCTCGTGGTTCCATGGACAACCTCAACATGATGGCTGGTTCGATCGGACAAGCAAAGGTTCGTGGAAAGCGACTTGAGCGTGGATACAATGAACGAGTTTTGCCTCACTTCCGCCGTGGTGGACGTGCAGCTGCAGACCGTGGTTTCATCTCGAGTTCATTCAAGCGTGGTCTTGAGCCGACGGAGTTCTTTATGCTCTCCATTTCTGGCCGTGAGTCTTTGGTCGATACTGCTGTTCGTACTGCAAAGTCCGGTTACATGCAACGCCGATTGATCAACGCGATGGATGACTTGAAGGTCTATGATGACTCAATGCTCTCTGTTCGAAACACTGCAAACCGTATCATCCAATTCAGCTACGGTGAAGACGGAATTGATCCGTCCCGTGGTGTGCACGGTTCCCCATTCAACATCGATGTTATCGTCGATGAAGCACTTGGAACTGAAGGTGCAACCGTCGTTGAGCGTGATTCCTTTGAACGTGAAGAGAAGGAAGAAGACTTTGGCGGTATTGAGTATGAAGATGCTGAAACCGATGGAGGTGAGAACTGATGGTCGTAAAGAGTGCAACCAAGAAGAAGCTCATGGATTTGGGCATTGCAGAAAACTACGCTCACACCCTTGCAGATGACAAGAAGTGGGACGATGTTAAGATTCTCGCTGCTGGCGAAATCGCACAACTGTGTGAAACCGATTCTGAAACTGCTGCAACCATCAAAGCAACCATTGATGCTGCAAACAAGAAAGGCGGAGATTCAAACAGCGAAAACACCGGACCGACAACCTCGGTTCGACTTCGACGTACTGGACGCTCTATTGCTCGAGCCAAGACTTCGGTCGCCATGACTGAATACAATCTTGAATCCAAACTTCTGGAGTACGAGGATGAGTTGTGTGAAGACCCAATCTTCAAGTCGCTCGTTGCTGCTGTTGAAGACAACGGCTCTGCTCGATTTACCAACCGCATCTTCCACGACCTTACCGTTGCTATTCATGCCCGTGGCAAGAAGAAGTTAACAAAGGCACAAGCAAAGAAGGTTGTTGACGAAGCAGTTGTTGCGCTTGACCGTGCAAGCATCGATCCTTACGAAGCTGCCGGAATTATCACCGCTCAATCGATTGGTGAACCGGGTACACAAATGACCATGCGTACATTCCACTATGCGGGTGTTGCGACAGTCAACGTCACTCAAGGTCTCCCTCGTATTATCGAAATTGTCGATGCACGAAAAGTTCCAAACACGCCGACGATGATTATTCGTTTGGCGAAGGACAAGATGACAGATGCGAATGAAGCTCAAAAACTTGCAGCAGCCATTGAAGAAACACATACTGTGAACATTGCTTCTTTGGAAACGGACGTCGCTCAACGACGTCTCGTGCTCAAGCTCAACAAGGGTATGCTCAAGCAAAAGAACATGACCGGTGCTGAAGTGAAAGACAAACTCGAACGTGCTACACGCCTCTTTGTCCAAGCGGACAAGGAAAAGAATCCATCAACCCTCACTATGATTCCGGGTGTGCACTCTGAAGAAGACTTGGCTGAACTGGCTGAGAACCCACCTTCGTACACCATGCTTCTGCAACTGGAAGAGAAGATTCGCGACATGCGATTGAAGGGAATTCCGAACATTACTCGAGCCAACGTCCAACTTGACGACAAAACGGGCGAGTATTACCTCTCGACCATCGGATCAAACTTGACCCGTGTCAGCGAGATTGAAACCATTGATCGCAACCGAACCTACACCAACAACATCATCGAAATCTTTGATTTCCTCGGAATTGAAGCCGCCCGACAAGCCATTGTCAACGAACTTCAAGCAACCCTCGATGGGGCCCGCTTGGAAGTTGACGTTCGCCACTTGCTCCTTGTCGCTGACGTTATGACTTCTGAAGGTGAAGTACGTGCGATCGGTCGACACGGTGTATCAGGTACAAAGCACAGTATTCTTGCTCGTGCTGCTTTCGAAGTTACCGTGAACCACCTGCTCAAGGCCGGTGTTATCGGAGAGAAGGATTACCTCACTGGTGTTGCAGAGAACATTATTGTCGGACAACCAATTTCACTTGGAACCGGTAGTGTTGAACTCTACTACATCCCTGAATGATGATTTTCTACCCATGAGAAACGATGTGGAGTATGGAGGAATAAAATATGGACCTAAGCCGACAACTGAAAAATGCAATTGCAACTGGAAGCCTACGATTTGGACAACGCCAAGCACTCGATGCGTGTGCTCGTGGTGAAGCGAAAGTCGTAATTTTTGCTGCGAACTGCCCAAGCGAATTTATCGATGAATTGCACGCCAATCACCCTGAAGTGACCAAATTCCGTGCGAACATGGTAAATCGCGAACTGGGAACCGCTTGTGGTAAGCCGTTTTCGGTTTCCACAATCAGCATCATCGATGCTGGTGACAGTGATTTGCTGCAGCTTGAAACCAACCTTGAATGATGGCCATTTTCAGGCGTTCATCGCCTGCACTTGGTAGCAAAGGTTTGATGTCACTCGGCGTAGTGGTGACGCTATGCGCCCATTGAACAGAACCTTCTCAGCACTTTTGCTCACGTTCTTGATGCTTGCTTCAATCATGGTGATGGAATCACCTGACTTGGTTGAACACTCTCTTGAAACTGAATCTCAAGAACCTCAATTCACTTCAGGTCGAGGTGCATCCAGCTCATACCTTTCAGCAGGTGGTTCCACCAGTCAAAGCATCGATGCGCGACATATTGCTGCACTTGGGGGCGCTGGATGGATTATCGGTTCGGAATTCAATACTTCACTCACGTTTGGAACGAATACGCTCCAACCAACCTCGCCGTTCGCTAACTACGGTGAATTTTTCTTGGCGATGGTCGATGACACCGGTGTGTGGCGCTCCGTCATTGGTGCCGACCACAGTTATGGAGCGGGTGGACTTTCTTTTCTAACTGATATTGCTGTCGACATCTCAGGAGATATCGCTATCTCTGGCTATTATTACGGTGAAATCTCTTTCCCAAGGAGTTCGGGTCCAGATATTATCTTGTCCAACACCAATTCTGGTTATCATTTTGAAGGATTCGTTGCTACATTGACCCCAAACGGAGATTGGCAGTGGGTTCGAGGCCTTGAAACGCTGGTGAACGGCACCGGTGAATACAGTTCGACATCTGGCGTCGCCTTTTCTGCAAGCGGTGATGTTCTACTGACCGGTGAGTTCGAAGGTGAAACTGACTTCGGTGGGATTCCTTTGAACGTCACCAACACCGAAATCTATGTCGCGAGTTATGATTTTGGCAGCGGCGGTTTGAATTGGGTTCTCAACGGTGGTGGAATCGGTGTTAACCGTGTTTTCGACCTTGCACCAACAACAAATGGCGGCGTGAAACTCGCCACCATCTCGGATGGTTTTTCTCAATGGGGGACGACCAGCTACCTTGCGAAAGGTACTGTTGATGCAGTCATCGTAGAAGTTGACCCCAGCGGTGCTCTACTCGGACTCACTGGCTACGGTACTCCAAATGAACAGACCATCATCTTGAACATCGATATTGACTTCAATGGAGACACATACTATGCCGGTACATTCGGTGGATCGCTGACCGGCACCGGTTGGTCAGCAACTGCTTCCTACGGTGGAAACGATATTTTTATTGTGCGTGAAGCGACTTCTTCTTCCAACAGCTGGGCGTTTGTTTCTGGTTCAAGTCAAGCAGATGAGCCTCAAGGCCTTGCGATTACCACGACCGGCAAGGTTGTTTATGGTGGATACATGATTGCTTCCCACACTGCCAGTTCGTACACGCTTACACCTTCCAATCACGATGGATTTGTGGTCGGACTTTCCGACTCTGGTTCAGCGGAATGGGCTGAATCAGTCGGTGGCTCTCAATACGATTATGTGTGGGATTTGGCGGTCAACGACACCGATTCAATTGGCGTTGGTGGAGCCTACTCAGGTTCGATGACCCACGATGGCACATCGATTACTTCAACCGGTGGACGAGATGCGTTCATTTGGTCGTTTGACCCTGCCGCATTGAAAGACACCGACAGCGACAGTATTGTCGATGTCGACGACAATTGTCCTACGGTTTCAAACCCGACTCAAGCAAACACCGATATGGACGACAAAGGCGACGCATGCGATTCGGACGATGACAACGATGGTCTTACCGATAACTTCCCTGACCTTTGTCCTCGTGGTGGCGAATTCAATTGGACAAGCATGCAAGACACATCCAACCCCTCTGCTTCGAGCGATTGGGATAACGACGGCTGCAAAGACGATGTTGAAGATTTAGATGACGACAACGACCAAGTTTTGGATGTCAACGATATATGCCCGTACACTTCCTATGACCCTCCACGGCCAACATGGGTTTCAGATTCCTCAAACGACCTCGATGGTGACGGTTGCCGTGATTCTGACGAAGACGTCGATGACGATGCTGATGGTTTTGACGACGTTGAAGATGACTGTCCTACAACTCCTGGAACATCGTCACTCGGCACCACTGGATGCCTTGACTCTGACAGCGATGGCTGGTCCGATACCTACGATGACTGTCCGACTGAAGCCGGTAACTCAACACTTGGCGGCAAGAATGCATGCCCTGACACCGATGGAGACGGCTGGTCAAACACCGATGATGCTTTCCCGAACGAGCCAACGCAATGGGCCGATGGAGATGCAGACAACTATGGAGACAACCTGCAAGGCCTTTCCCCTGACGATTGTTCCACAGTACCTGGAACTTCAACTTTAGACCGACTGGGCTGTTTTGATTCAGATGAAGATGGCTATTCGGATGCTGATTCCAGTTGGTACATCGAAGACGGTGCAGACGCTTTCCCAAACGATGCAACCCAATGGGCA
>Ga0213869_10000790_pt1 | contig 24728 bp, 46 predicted proteins | sample PICome_10_FD_160083 | JGI IMG/M metagenome (GOLD analysis project Ga0213869, IMG submission 160083) | Coastal seawater microbial communities near Pivers Island, North Carolina, United States - PICO132 | ecosystem: Environmental > Aquatic > Marine > Coastal | place: USA: North Carolina...
GTTTTGTTAAAGCAGATGTTAGTGTTGAAATGGAAAATGGTACCTTAACTGTAACTGGCAATCAGCCAAAGAAAGTTGACGGCGAAGATGAAGCCAACGGTATCGAATACTTGCACAAAGGTATATCACAACGTAACTTCACAAGAACCTTTAACCTAGCAGAACATGTAAAAGTTACAGGTGCAACAATGACAGACGGAGTACTAAGAATTAACTTAGAAAAAATAGTTCCAGAAGCAATGAAGCCAAAAACTATTGAAATCAAATAACCAACGATAAGTATTAGTGGAGGGCAACACTCTCCACTAAGCAACAATAGAGAGAATAAATGACCAACGCAGATCCAAATACACGTGTTAAAGTTACAGTCGATACTAAACTTAAAGAACCAAGTTTGTTTAAACTAATATATGTAAATGATAACGAAACTGCAATGGAATTTGTAATAAAAACACTTATGGAAATATTTCATTACAAAGCCGAAACTGCAGAAAGCCTTACTGTTGATATACACGAAAAAGGCAGTGCAGTGGTAGCAGTTCTCCCTTACGAAATGGCTGAACAAAAAGGTGTTGAAGTTACTGTAATGGCACGTGGAGCAGGTTTTCCGCTACAAGTCAAATTAGAACCTGATAATTAAAATTCAATTTCAATACGTTTAGGATAGTACACTGGCTTACACCATTCTGTGCCGCCACGTCCTCTAGCATTGTTTAAGTAACGTATGCCATCTAGTTGTTGCTCTATGTCGCTATGATAGTGCCCAAAGCACCATGTGTCAATCTTCTTTTCATGGTCTTCATCTAAACAATGTGTAAGCCAACTATTTCCAGTTGTGCCTAATCTGTGTGTACTATCTAAATGCACATCATGTTTAAGCAATCGTGCATCTGGCACAAAATGACTAAGCATGACTATTTTTGTAATGTCTGAATGTGTTTGCAGTTTCTTAACTGTTCTACATAAAAAACCAGCATCACTCTGCGCCATTGCTTCTACTTGTTGAGTCGCATACATTGATATTTTATATTGTGATTGTACCCACTGTTTGCAATCTGTATATGCTTGACTTGATTCTCCAAGCCCAAAGTCATAAGAACACCATCCGTTTGTACCAACAAAAGCCACATTGTCAATTACTAAACAATCATCTTTTAACCAAATAAAGTTTTCTATCTCGCCTATGTCTTCCTCAAGAGTTTTATAACTTTCACCTAAGTCATCAAGTGTCCAACGGTGTTCATCGTTACCATCAACATACATGGTCATTACATAATTTTTAGCAAGCTCTTGTAGGACAGGACGCATATCAGCACGTTCTCTACTTACATCACCTATTACAACTGCATAAGGACTCGTGGCTTTACCTTCCCAGGAAAATTGTTCATCCCAGCTATCTACATGTAGGTCAGAAATTAAATCAAAGTGTATTTTCATTATAACTATACTTAACTCAGGAGAGAACCATGAACATAATTATTGGCGATGAAGATGCAGAAAAAATGCAAAGCAAGTATACAGTACTTCCTTTAGAAACAATGAAGTGGAAATCAAATCCAGAATTGCCTGCGACAACTGCTTACTGCTTGATTGAAAACATACCAGTCACTGAAATGAACAAGATCGACGAGCAGAAAGATCTACATATAAAGTTTTATGAAAACTACCAAAAAGGTGACTTTACCTTTTGCACAAACGCACTTGAACATCTCAAAGGCAAGTGGGGAGGAGAGATTGACAGCTACTATGATATAATGGAAGACAGAATCAGTAAATACAAAGACGCAGAAGATTTTGATCCAATACTTTACAGATAGGAGCTAGTATGTGGGAAATGATAGAACGTATGGCCGCAGACAGATTGTGGATATACACTGGTATCGTAGGAAGTTTATTTGGTGCTGCCTTTCTAGTTTGGTTTCAAGGCACACGAGCTGGTTTATGGTGCTATGCAAAGTTTGTACTCGTTATAGATTATTTTGTACAACGTTACGGCTGGACTTGGTTAGAGCCACCTAAAGATGCATGGCGTAAAAAATACCCACATGTCACTAAAAAAATTGACGAACTAGAAGATCGCATCAAAAAATTAGAGGGTTAGTGTCTAGCACTAAATAGAAGGTGGTTACCCAAAACCACATTCACAATAACCTTAAGGAAAGATAAGATGAAAAAACTAGCCCCTTTAGCAGTGGTAGCTACACTGTTAAGCACGACTGCATTAGCAGACGTTACAATCTCTGGAACTTCAGAGTTCTATTACAAAGACGTTGACTCGCAAATTGCATCACAAAAAGGTGATTCAATGGGCAACTCCGATAACGAAATTAAATTTTCATTCTCAAACAAAACAGAAACTGGATTAGCCTATGGGATGGTTGTTGAAATGGCAACTGTTGCAGATTCTAGTGCAACTATCGACGAATCATCACTGTACATAAAAGGCGACTTTGGTAAAATTACATTAGGCGGTAACGATGATGTAACAGGAAGTTTTGGTATAGGCGAGCATGATATCATGGATGAAGAAGTAGGTGGTACATACACTGATTCTTCAATACAATCAAGTGCTGGTGAAAAAGCATACGGTTCTGATTCAGACAAAATATCATACATTGCTCCGGCAATTGGTCCACTTACAGTAGGCGCAAGTTACATGGACGGTGGTGTTGCAGGCGACACTGATGCTACAGCATTAGGTGCTAAATTAGCAATAGGCGACAACATTACTATTGGTGCTACTTTGGCTGAACAAGGTGTATCAGGTGCAGTTGATAACGAATCACAAAACATTGGTGCAAAAATTGCATTAGGTGATATTACTGTAATTGGTGCAATCAGTAAAGTAGAAGGTGCTGACGAAGACATCGACACAGTAGGTGCTGGTGCAAGTTATAAACTTAATGACACTATAACTGTTGCTGTATCTACAATGGAATCAGAAGATAGTTTAGATGTTTCTGGTACAGAAAAAGAAAACTTGAAGCAACATATGGCAGAAGTCAAATATGCTATTGCTCCAGGATTGACTGGATATGTGAACTACACAGACTACGAGTACAAGAACGGTGGTGAAGCATCAACTGACGATGATGGTTCTGTGGTACAATTTAAAATTGCTGCCAAGTTCTAAAAAACCAACAACTAAAACTTTTAATAGCACCTTTGGGTGCTATTTTTTTTGATAAAATAAGCATATTATATTTGGCTAGGAAAATAAATACTATTGTCCAGGAGCTAGATTGTTCCTACCTGGGGAACAGAAAGAATGATATGCCAGTAGCAGAAATACTAGCAGGTATCGCATTGGTAAAATCAAGTGTAGACTTTATTAAGTCTAATATTGATACTTGCAAAGACATAGGTGAAATCGGTAGTGCTATCGATGGATTACTTCGCGGTAAAGACGAAGTTGAAAAACGTGCCAACAAAAGAGGATTGGGTGTTGCAGAACAATTTGACACTGCACATATTGCACGTGAAGCAATTGATGCTAGACTTGCCGCAGAACAGTTACAAGAAATTTCAAATATGATTAACTTGCGTTTTGGTCCAAACACCTGGCGTGAGATTATGGAAGAACGTGCTAGACGTATACAAGAACATAAAGAGGCACAAAAACAAGCAAGAATTAAAGCACGTAAGGAAAGTGCTGAACTATGGTCCGACATCAAAGCAATCCTATTAGTAATTGGTGCTATAATGGTTGCATTTGCTGGTGTTGGTGCCGCAATCTATTATTCATAATGTCGCATGCTTTTTTGTTAATAGTCTATCTTGGCTCTAAGATTATTAGCCAAGACATGTATTTCAACAACATAGATAACTGCAAATACTTTGCTAGTCGTTTTAACAATCAACCACCAGTGCCTAATCCAGTTGCTGGCGAAGACCAACCAAAATCACGCAGTTATACAGCAGTATGTGAACCTAAACGCATAGGCAAAAATCAACCAAGGTACAATTAGGTACAAAATTTTGACGGTGTTAGAATTTTGACGATTATTTGGTACAAATTTCCATGTTGTACTGCATCGGCAAGAGTGATTGTACCAATATAAGTAAAATTGAGAGCTAGAATTTTCATCTAGGATGAGTAATGTAAAAAGAATAGGGGGCTGTTCTTGCATTACTCTGCAGGCAAAATTCCGAGGATGCAGATGGAACAAAAAATACAAGAATTAGAAGCACAAATTGCTACACTTGAAAATACACTTGATGAAATAAAACTGGTTCTAAAAGGTTTCGCAGAACGTGAAACTGAAACAAAAGATCAAGTGGAGTATTTAAAAAATGTACTATAAATACAGCAACGAAGAGCTAGAGATTAAATCACATATATTTTGGAGACGCCCGTGTTAAAAGTATTATTAACACTACTGATAATGACGACTGCAGGAACTGCATTTGCACAGACAACGAGTAATGTAAACACTGACAGTAAAAGCAACAGCACAGTGACCACAGATGCGGATACAAAAACCATTGTGATCTCTCCTCCAGGTAGTGCTATCACGCCTAATGTTAATGGCTCTGGTAGTGACCTTTGTACAGTAGGAGTTGCTGGTGCAGTACAAACACAGATACTAGGAATAAGTTCAGGCGAAACCGTTAGAGATCCAAACTGTGAAAGATTGAAACTATCAAAAACACTATATGACATGGGAATGAAAGTGGCCGCAGTAAGTGTACTATGCCAAGATTCTAGAGTACATGATGCTATGAAGATGGCAGGCACGCCATGTCCGTACTTAGGAAAGATTGGACAGTCAGCACAGGATGCTTGGGACGCCAATCCAGATGCAATTCCAGAACCCGTAGTATTGGAGACTAAACAAGATGTTCAAAACAGAAATGGTGCGATCGCTGCTGGTGGCATTAGTCTTGGCTTGTTGCTACTCCTCTTACTCTAACGCAGATACGAGCGACAACCTATTACAAAATAATAACATGGGTAGCAATTACGACTATTCAAAGGCTGAAAACTGGTCAGGCACTTATGGCACAGGCTATTGGGGCGGAAGCACTGCTTCAGGAGGTGATACTCCGAGTGCTCCAAACAGGTTGCCCAATAATTCGGGTTTCATATGGGGCGGTGCAGACAGTACTGTTAGTGCAACTATTGCACTAAACACTGCATTAGAAGCTGCTGGTATACAAGTAAATGGATTTCAATACCAATGGCGAGTTAAAAATGCCAACACAACTGCAGGTAACCTCCAAACACAAGCCGATCCCTTGAAAATATCAGTAGATATTAAAAAAGCAGATGGATCAACCTTTGCGTCTTTTGATTACTCATATGGTCAAAGTGGTTGGAGAACTTATAGTGGATCACGATCATTTAGTATGCCTCAACCAACATCTTTCTTTGGAGATGTTATAATATCGGCACAGGCCCAAGATATTGAAAACTTCGCAGGACATTACGGTCCTGAATTCAAAGTAAGTGCAAGTTCATTTAAAATAACCTATACCATTGATCCTTGTCAGGCTAATCCTCTAAGTTCACCTACATGTGCTGGCTATGCAACTGCATTTTACAATCAACAATGCACTGCTAATCCATTGTATGATTCAGGTTGTCCGGGCTATGCAGCCGCTTATTTGACGCAACAATGCAACAGTAATCCACTGTACAGTACCAGTTGCACAGGATACACAACTGCATATTACAATCAACAGTGTGCTTTAGATCCTTTATATGATAAAGGTTGTACAGGTTATGATCAGGCATATTTTGATAAACAGTGTCTTGCAGATGGTACATCAGATCCTAGTTGTCCAGACTATTTTATAGCAATGTGCAAAGCAGATGCATTATACAACATGGCTTGTACAGGATATGCAACTGCTTACTTTGATCAACAGTGTGGTTTAGATCCACAGTACGATCAGGCATGTGCTGGATACGTGGATTTATCGGGTAATGATGGTGACTTTGTGGTTCTTGATCCTGTAATCAATGATGCTATCAAAATTGAACCTCCAGTGGTCGTTGTAGAAACACCGGTGGTAGTTGAAAATACAGTTGTTCAAGAGACTGTTGTTGAAGAAGTCATAGAAGAGGTGGTCATTGTTGAAGAAACAGTCGTAGTTGACCCAGTAAAAGCAAAAACTAAAAAAATAAAACAAATACGTGAAGAAATTACACAGTCATTGGCTGATAAAATGAGTACTGCGGCTAGTTTTGAAGTACAACAACAGATACAAACACAATTGATCAGCATGATTGGTTATGTACCAGACTATGCCAAATATAATAAAGCAAAACTATATGGCGGTGAACTACAAGAAGAAGTAAATCTAAAGGGCGGACGCATAGTTGATAATGCATTTGCAAGATGGTTTGTAAACGATCCTAACTATGAACGTTTAGAAGCATTACAATATAATTTAAAAGGAAATTAAAATGGCAGAAATAGAATATGGTGGTATCAAAGTAGGAGGGTCAAAACTATTACTAGTATTGCCTATAGTAACCACACTTGCAGGCGGGCTATGGGCTGGTTTTGAATTCTACAAAGACTACACAGACATGAAAGCAATTATCTCTAACATAGATACCCAAAAGATAGAATCTCAACAAAAACTAATTAATCAGCAACTAGCAGATGCAATAGACTACTCACGTGATATTAAAAATGGTCTACGTGAAGACATTGTTAGACTTGAACGCATTGTTGATAAAGTAGAAGATGATATGAACAAGTTAGAGGACAAAACACGCACCTATGTTGATGATGCTGAAGAGCGTTTTGATACCAAACGCGACGCACTATTAAACCAATATGTTGCACAAAAGGATATCTTGATTGACAAGGTTGAACAACTTAAGAAGTACATGGACAACAAACTGCAACGTGCATTGGATAATCCTCTTGCTAAATAGATGATGGAACCGTCACAAGAATACTACGACGCAGTTGCCAAAGGCACACACTTTCAAAAAACTGAAAGTGCTTGGGCAGGTGCTGACAGTAAAAACTATATTGAACAAATACAGTGTTTACGAAAGCATCACCGAGCGAAAACACTGTTGGATTATGGTTGTGGCAAAGGTGAACAGTACACACTTAAAACTCCACCATTTGATCAACGCTGTGGATTTACCAGAAGTTATCTCTATGATCCATGTGTAAGTTACTACAGTGAACCACCACGCAGTAACAGAAAATTTGATGCTATTATTTGCTTGCAAGTTATAAGACACATACCCAATCAAGACATCAAATGGTTAAAAGAGTATTTTGAACGCACTGCAAAGAAGTTTGTGCTTATTGGTGAATTTGATCCTACGTTTAAACAAAAGCCAAAGAAAGTTACTAATAGTGATTCAGAAAGTAGAACCATAGACTTTTATCGTGAGGCGTTTGCAGACTGGAACAGTCCAGCAGAACTATACTTTCATTGGCGTAAACATCAATGTGAACAGACAAAGAAAGACAACGATAAAATTATAAATATCATGTAATACATGGAGAGCTAGAATGGCAGAAGAAATCAAAGAAGCAGGTTTTCATCCAGCAGATACAAACGGTGATGGAAAAGTAACTAAAGCAGAACAGGCAATGTATATGGAGTTCAAACGCAAAGAACTTGAAGATGCAGATGCTATGCGTGATGCACAACGTAAGATGGCTTGGTTTGCACTAGGTGGTATGTTACTGTATCCATTTGCAGTAGTGTTGGCAGTGCTGATAGGACTAGATCAAGCAAGTAAGATCCTAGGCGATATGGCAAGTGTATACTTTGTATCAGTTGCGGCTATTGTGGCTGCGTTCTTTGGCACACAAGCAATGAACACTAAGAAAAAGTGACCCACACATACTATGCAAGTGAACCAGTTGTAGACAACTTTTACTTTGTAAACATACCTAAATGTGCAAGCCAAACTGTACGTGCATGGGCTGCACAGATGGCAACTAAGGATGCATACATAAAAGAACCATTTAGGTTTTGTATTTTGCGTGAGCCTTGGGGCAGACTTAAAAGCACATTTGCATATGGTTGTGGTGCAAGATACAGTTATAATTTTACTATTGATATGATTGGTGAATGGTACTTGGGTAAGCCGCCTAAGAATCCAACCTTTCAACAAGCAGACTTGTTAGTCCATTTTGGCACACAACGTTCATTTGTAGATGCGGCACCGTGTGCTATCGACCATTGGTATCACACTGGCATGATGCGTGAGCTTCGCAAGGATCTATGTGCAGTTAGCGGATGCACAGTAGGTTGGCAAGAAGAGAATCGCAGTAACTACACACAAGAATTTACAGTTGCATATAATGATTGGTTCAGTGCTAACGAAACTAAACTGGATCAACTGCTTGAAGCGGATCTAGAACTATACAACACCACGTTTTAATCTCAAATATAGTTCAACACGTTTACGTCTTTTGTCTTGATCCATTTTAAGCCTTTTTTCTCGTGACATCATTGCAGATATTTTACGTAATCGTTTGTGTGTAAGAGTTGGCATACCGTGTTCTCGAACAGTACGTCGAAGTTCAGTCTTTACACGCCATATAAACTTATCATCGAAGAATAAACGTTTGTTATAGTCGGCAATCTCTTGACAACCATCCCATATCCATTTTTGATATTTTGCACTTGAATTGTTTATTCTACGCATCTCTTTGAGCACCATATCCATGCGTTTCATTGGTGACTGTTCTTTGTCATAACTTTCATTAATATATGGTTGAAATGTTTTAAATCCGTAACTACGTATAGTATCTAATGCACCTGCTCCATTAAGTATCATAAACGGATGTCCGCATGCCAATGGCCGTAGTGTTTTTTCAGTCAGATGTATGCGTTGATCATAAACAGTTTCTAACACAATGCTACAATTGGTATGTGCAAAATCATAAGCATCATAAGTTGCACTACTATCACCGGTTATTGTATAAGTTTTAAAACTACCAAGTTGTACATTATCAATATGATGTAAATGTTCTAAAAATATTTTTCTATAAGCTCGCTTTCCTGTTGTCCCTCTAGCATATACCAAGAAGTTTGCCTTTATGTCTTGACTTTGTCGCCGAAGTCTGTTATCATAACGTGCAAATCTATACCAATCTAATGCAATTGGTGCATGAGCCCACCAATACGCACATTTAAACAAACCCGTACTTTCATACTTACGGATCTCAGGAGAATTTTGTTCACTATGTAATAATATCCAAAAGTTACTGCTATCGTTTGGAAGATGCCATCTAAGGTTTAAATTATGCCAGGAATTACGTCTGTTTTTATCAGTCTTATGTCCTTGGTATTCACGTAAGATATGTGGATTCATATTGTGTAGTTGTTCACTGAGGGCATTATCGTTGTACAAGTCAAAATCCAATGGTTCTTGGTCGTGGCATATCACAGTTGGCTTGTCAAGTAACACATCACTGAAATAATCAGGTTGTTCGTCTTCATCATTACAGGTGATATTTGCAAATCCTTTTTGTCCCCATGGACTAAAATATTTAATAAGATACTTGTTTTCTAAGGCCTGGGCCACAAAATTGTATAAATTATTAGTAGGAACAGACATATAGAAAGGTTACCTTAAATGAGAATTGGATTTGTCGGTCTCGGAAAACTTGGACTTGATTGTGCTGAAGTTATGGCTGAAAAATATACTGTGCATGGTTACGATATTTACCCACGTACCAGTGGTAGTGTAAAAGTTTGTGCCACTCCTGCTGAAATGATCAACAATAGCGATTGGATTTTTATTGCTGTGCAAACTCCACATGCAGAAGGTTACGATGGCAGTGTGCCAAGTTCGCATATGGAACCACGAGACTTTGGGCATGACGCAGTAAAAGATGCAATTAGGATGGTTAACGAACATGCTACCGAACCAAAAAAAATTGTGCTAATATCAACTGTGCTTCCTGGAACTACACGCAGAGAGTTTTATAGTTTATTAAACAGTGAACACCAGTTTTTGTACAATCCATACCTAATAGCAATGGGTAGTGTAAAGTGGGATTTTGCAAATCCTGAGATGGTAATGATAGGCACTGAAACAGGCGATCCAAGTGAAATGGAAGATCTTATCAATTTATACAAACCATTAATGCGTAACAATCCAAGATATGTTACAGGCACTTGGGACGAATGTGAAGCAATTAAAATATTTTACAATACATTTATTAGTGCTAAAGTGGGACTTGTGAACATGATACAGGACTTTGCACTACGAATAGGGAACATAGACGTTGATGTTGTAACAGACGCACTAGCACAAAGCACAATGCGTATTATGGGTCCAAAGTATATGACTGCAGGTATGGGAGACGCAGGAGCATGTCATCCTCGTGATAACATAGCATTACGTTGGTTAGCAAAAGAATATGATATTGGCTACGACATGTTTGATACTATCATGGGTGCAAGAGAAGTACAAGCAAAAAATCTAGCAGATTTTCTTCTTAAACATGCAGAAGGACGACCAGTAGTAATACACGGTAAGGCATATAAACCAGACGTGCCATACTGTATTGGAAGTTATAGTACCCTTATTGGTTATTATATTGAACAAGCAGGAAAAACTGTTAAATATATAGACCCAATAGCAGATGACAGAACGAACTGTGTAGATAATATTGAACAAGCAAGTATAATTTTATATGCACACAATAGATACATCACCTATGGATACACAGGTCAAAGTGCCGTACTGAACGACTTCTATTGCGATATACCAGAAGGTTCAATTATTGTAGATCCATTTAGAAGCCTGCCAAAGAAAAGTAACAAATACGAAGTAATACATTATGGAAATACAAGAGCACAAAAACTGGCATAGTGGCCGTACCAATACAATTTGGAGCGGTGCATACAAAAATTTGTCATACATCAATGAACCGTTTAACGATCCAGTAAGTTTAAAAGAATGGCGTGACCTCGGTTACACACAAACTAAATTTACTGGTGATATGTATGATATGCGTCAAGAAGAACCTGAATGGATGTTTTCAATTAGAGAGGCATTTCCGTGGCGGCACCTTAGTTGGAGTGTATATAGAATGAATCCAGGTTGTTGTTTGCCTGAACATGGTGATACCTATGCACGTTTTAGAGAACTATACAATCACACAGGTGATATACACAGAGCAGTGATTTTTATGGAAGATTGGCAAAGTGGACATGTTTTTGAAATAGAAAAACAACCAATTGTTAACTGGTATGCAGGTGACTATGTAGTATGGAAGAACGATACATTGCATTTAGCCGCCAATGTTGGTAAAACATCTCGATATACACTACAGGTTACCGGAGTCATTGATGAAAATTAGAAGTTTCAACGAGTGGGACCAACTTCGAGAATGCTATGTTGGCGTTGCGAATTGGGCTAACTGGCCTAGTGATGATCCTGTGTTTGCAAAAGAAGATGAAAAAACACTGTGGAAAGAAACTCCAGTACCTAGTGGACCTGTGCCAGAGTGGATCATTGAAGAAGCAAATGAAGACTTAGACTCATTGGCAGAAATATTAGAAAAACAGGATGTTAAAGTAAACAGACCAAGTACTGCACTTAACTTTCAAGGATTAGGTGGCATGTACAACTATTGCCCTCGTGATAGATTTCTAATTGCCGGAAGAGAAATACTTAACCCAGCAATGATGTATCCATGTAGGCAAATGGAACAGTTATGCTATGGAGAAATGTTAAAAGACAACACTGTAAAGGAAATGCCTTTACATCAAGGTATGGTATTGGATGCTGCTAACATATGTAGACTGGGCAATGACTGGGTATATTTAGAATCAGATTCAGGAAATCAGCAGGCATATGAATGGCTTTGCGAGCAGTATCCAAACATCAATATTGAAAAAGTTAACTTTTACGCAGGTGTACATATTGATTCAACGATAGTGCCTCTGAGACCAGGGCTTGCAATATGCAATAAACTAAGAGTAAAGAGCAAACGTTACTTGCCAAAGTGCATGAAAGATTGGGAAGTAATATGGGTTGAAGATGTTGTGGCTAGTGTGTTTTACCAATATCCATATGCAAGTAAATGGATTGGACTTAACATGCTGGTTGTTAATCCAACCACAGTTATAATGGATACGGCACAATTAGAGCTAAGTAAAACACTAGAGAAAAAAGGTTTTACAGTAATACCTCACACCTTAAGACATGCACGAACACTTGGTGGAGGACATCATTGTGTAACTCTTGACACTTGGAGAGAAAGTAGGCCACATGCTTAAAGAAGATGCAGTTGAAAAATTAGTACAAAAAGAAGTAAAGAGACAGGTTGAAAATCAAGTAGCTCAAGCAGTAAATGATCCTGAATGGGTAATTGAATTAGAATCTAAAATAACAAAATTTGTACAAGATAGAATTGTTGCACGTTTTAGTAACATTAGTACTGTACCTGATCTTGTCAGCACAGTCAGTTCAAGTGTTGAAAAAATGTTCGAAGATGGCTTTGTGCCAAATATAGAGCACATGGTTGATAATACAATTTTAGTTCAAGCAGTTGATCAAGCAATTGAAAAACTTGTAACTAAAACTGTGGACCAATTGGTATTTGATCCAAACTGGATACAAAAAATACACACACAAATTGCACGTGAAACCAGCGATAGAATACGTAAAGGGCTTAAAGAAGAAAATGTGCGTGATATTTTACGCGATGTGGTACTAGAAAACACTAGCCTTATACATGAGGATCTTGATAGAGAACTAGTAATTGATAAAGGCTTAGTGGTAGTTAAAAAACACATAGCAAGTGAAACATTAAGCACTGATAGTGATGTGAATGTTGGCGGAGCACTAATAGTTGATGGTGATCTAGCAGTCAAAGGACGCATAAGTTTAAGCAATCCTAGTTTTAAGGAACTAAGTGACAACATTGAAAAGAATGCAATAGATAAACTCAAAACAGATTTTATTGCTGAAACATCTGATAATATACGTGAACAAATACAAGCAGGACTTAATGTAAAAAATATACTAGTGCGTGGAGAAAGTTTAGTAAATGATAATACACTAAGCAGTGCAATTACAAAAACAAAAATTGAAGAAGTAGGGACACTTAAAAGCCTTACAGTAGGCTCGGAACTTAAGGTTGATAACAAACGTGTTGGCATTAACACAACTGCACCACGCAGTGCATTATCCATTTGGGATAGCGAAATTGAAATTGATATTGGAAGACGCAGTCAAAATGTAGCACAAATTGGCACATCAAAGGCACACGATTTAAGTTTTATAACCAACAACCAAGAACAACTAAAAATTGATAAAGATGGTTTGGTAAGTGTTAGTAAATTGCGTGTTGGTAGAAATAGAATAAGCACTCATAGTGGCACACCAGGTTGGAGTGGAGCAAAAGGCGACGTAGTATTCAACTACAATTTCAAACCAGGCGAAGCATTTGCATGGATATGCCTGGGTGATTATCGTTGGCAAGAACTAAAGTCAGCATAATGGAAGTAGCATGGGTATTAAGTGAAGACTTTGCTGATCCTATAGCCAAGTCTGATACAATCAAAGACATCGGTTCAACTTGGGGTTCATGGAAAACATGGCGTAGTTGGAGTACAGATAATGTATTGTGTGCTGATAATACAAAAGCACAAGATTTAATTAAACGTGCTTTTCATAGTGTTTGTAATTTTTACATTCCTCAAAAGTCTTATACTTTGTTGAACCGTCCTACTGGTGTAAAGGTATTTGATGGAGACTTTCCTGATGATTTTCTCAAGCAGGAAGATGTAATAGCCATGCATCTTTGCAGTGCCAGTGAACTTGTGTTATGTATGGGATTTGATCTACAAGAAATAACCACAACAGATCTAAAATCAAAACATCTTGCAAAAAGTTATGAAGCGGCAATTCGTGCAGTTATTAAAAATAATCCTAACACACAATTTGTGTTTATCGATCATCCAGGCGAACTAGATAAAAGTTTTGCCAATCTTGAAAATATATCTTGCGATACCTATGAGAATGTGTTACAATTACTTACGTAATTAGGAGATATACATGACTGCTCGCGTTGGCTTTTGTTGCAAGTATCTACATCCAGATCAAACACAGAAACCTAAACTACTAGAAGAAATACAACGTCCACTTACAGAAAAGTGTACCACAGTTGCATGGCTAAACAGGCAGACTGTAAACGAAGCAGAACAACGACTGTATGATATCATGCAACACAACATGCAAAGTGCATACAATCTTGTTGAATATGTAGGTAACCTCAAGCCCGGTTTACGTATGTGTCGTATTGGTAGTAATCAGTTACCTATGTACACACAACCTGATTGGCGTTACTTTTGGCAACAATCAGATATACGTGACAAACTAGCAGTAGGCTATGCAAAAGTAGGCGAACTAGCAAGACAACTAGGAGTACGTCTTAGTTTCCATCCCGGACAATTTTGTGTACTTGCCAGTGACAATCCAGACATTGTAGAACGTAGTATAGAGGAGTTTGAATATCATGTTGACATTATCCGATGGATGGGCTTCGGCCGCGAATTCCAGGACTTTAAGTGCAACGTCCATATATCCGGTAGACAAGGTCCTGCCGGTATCAAAGCAGTGCTCGGAAGACTATCTCCGGAGGCGAGAAATACTATTACAATCGAAAATGACGAGAACAAATGGGGGCTTGAAGCAAGTCTCGAACTTGCCAAAGATGTTGCACTCGTTCTCGATATACACCACCACTGGGTTAATTCAGGTGAGTACATTGAACCAACCGACGATAGATGTTCTCGCATAATTGATTCGTGGCGTGGTGTGCGACCTGCACTGCATTATTCAGTTTCACGTGAGGACATACTAGTCGGTCATGATCCTCATGTGCGTCCTGATATGAACTCACTGCTTGAACAAGGCTACAAGAAACAAAAACTACGTGCCCACAGTGACTTCTACTGGAATCATGCAGTAAACGAGTGGGCCGCAACTTTCAGCGAACAGTGGGATATACAATGTGAGAGCAAGTGTAAGAATCTTGCCAGTCATGAATTTTACAACAACTATGTGGAATAGCAATGGCTGAAGACTTTACTTTTGCACATGTACAAGGCGGTTTTGACGAACATATAAAACTAAGCATCAGGAACTATGATCAATTACTACAAGACGTAGTAGACTTCAGTAGGTATTTTGTTGAAGATGATACTAACATAGTTGATATCGGTTGTAGTACAGGAAAACTTACTGATTTGTTGTACTTTTCTAACAAGGACCATTGTACTAGCGGTAATTACATTGGTATAGAGATTGCTAAAGGATTTCAAAAAGACCTAGCCAAACATTCACAGTACGAATTTATACATGCTGATGTACGTGACTACCAATTTAATAACTGTAGCCTTGTTACAAGTTTGTTTACACTACAGTTTATGCCAAAAAAAGATAGATTACAGGTAATAGAAAACATCTACGAAGGACTAAACACAGGTGGTGCATTTATATTTGCAGAGAAGATAATGTCAAGAAACACAGTCATACAAGACATGTTGACATTTAATTATTATGATTACAAAAGCAATAACTTTACCAGTGAAGAGATAATGCAGAAAGAAAAACAACTGAGACATATGTTAAAACCAAACACATGGAAAGAGATACAAGTATCTCTAACTGATGCAGGATTTACTGCTTATGAACGTATATGGCAAAATCATATGTTTGTTGGAGCAATTGCAATTAAATGAAGTCACTTGAAGATATATTTGTTTATGACCTAATAAGAGAACCAGAAACAGTGATTGATATAGATCAGGACACTGTACATAATCTGTGGCTAGATGGTTATTTTGCATATACGGAAACTTTATACAATCGTAAATCCTTGCGAATTGCACCATATGATATCAAAAGACTTGGTAGTTTAGAAGCAGGGCAAGATGAAATGTTTGGCAACTATCCAAAAGAATACAGGGCTTATATAGAAGCAGGTACACAATTACTTCCTTATGCAGAATGTTTCAAAGGAAAACATGTATTAGACATAGGTTGCGGTAATGGCGACCTTGCTTTTGTTATGGAAAAACTAGGAGCAGAAACTGTAACTGCGGCAGATGTACATTCAGAAAACATTGATACTTGCAATAAAATTAAAAGGCATTTTAAAAGCAAAGTTAACTTTGAAGTAAAAGATGTAAACGATTTGACTGTAGATTATCTAAAACAATTTGATACTGTATGTGCCTTTCAATGTCTAAGTTGGACCAATTGTCATGTTGAATTTTTTAAGAATGTCAACCGTGCAGGTGTAAAAGATATACTAATCACTGACCAAATAAGAGGATTGCCAATAGCCGAGTGTATTAACGATAAGAGTTACAACCACAAAGAACCAATGCTTGTGCATTATTTTGATGATGGCTATCATTATGGTGGAACTGGTTGGCAAGCAGACAAACCTTGTTTAAGGGTATACACTAATTTGCCTTTTTGGGTACAGGTACTAGACTATTATGGATGGTATATACAACATTGGAGTTGGCAAAAAAATTGTACGTTCAATAAAAAACAAATTGAGACATCTACGTATCGCAGACGTTTTATGTTTCACTGTGTAAACACAAGGAGAACATATGCGTAGATATATAGGAAGTTTTATATTTTTTGCATTAGGTGCATTCTTTTTAGCACATGATCTAATGCACGATATGAGTCACGGCGCTAAGTTTTTAGGACTTAGCGAAATGACCTACATGTGGATAGCAATGGGTGCGGTCCATTTATTAGTGAAACCATGCTACTGTAGGAATTGTAACAATGGATAAAGATTTTTTTAACGAACAACCAAAAGACAAGGTAGTGTATCCAACTGTAAAGTTATGGCACTTGTTTGCATTTTTTGCAATAGCACTACCATTAGTATATTATTTTAAATAGGAGACGACATGTATCAAGGTAACGGACACGTACATCAAGGAAGATTCAACTGCGTAAGCGATTTTATGCACAGGTACAAGCCTGAAGGTATTGTCAAAGGCGGCAGACCAAGTCAAGAATATAGAAGCGAAAGACGCAACACTGCCAGATTAAGTTATAGAATGGCTAAGAAAGCAATGAAAGCCGGATTAGTACAAAACGCCTAGATGTTATCTTTGTTTGGCACTATTGAACCATTGCCAAACAGATCAACTGCTTTCCAACTTAGATAAATTTTGTATCCAGGAACCTTAGGATCTGCATCTCGCATGCCTTCTAAGAATACTTTATCTGATGCAATTTTAGCAGTGGCAACAAGTTCGCTATCTTGTGCATCACCTTTTTTCCAACGATACTGTCTAATGGTTTTGTACAATAGGTCATGTATAATAGCGGCTCTTGCAACATCAAACGGTGCAATCAACCACCACATAGCTCTCGGTACACTTGCTAAATCTGTTACGAATCCACTTGGTACAGTAATGGTTTCTGTTTTGTTATTTTCTCTTTTAACTTTTACGCCAACACCTTTCAGTGCTTTGATTTCATCTACTGTGAGTTCACTTGTAGTATAAGATAGATCTCTGCCCAGTGTCCACTTGCGAGGTGGATTGAACTCTGCCATAATCTTATTATTAAATTGTCCCATGTATAGCTCCTTATAATGTATTTATTATACCAAAACAAACAAAAAGGTTGACAACTGCATAAGATGTGTTATTATATATGTATAGTTAGAAACAAGGGGTAATAGATGGATATTGTACTACAGGTAATTGGTTTTATTGCAATAGCATATGTGTTGGTAAAGTTTTTTCCAGCAATACTAAGTGCAGTATTTAAGTTGAGTGTGATTGTGATAGCATTGATATTTGTATGTATTGCAGTTAGTGTTTATATGAGTGATTGGACTTGGAGTGCAAATTATGTTTAAAAAATTAGTAGTAATAGGCATAGCAACTGCCTTAGTTGGTTGCGGTACAACAAACAGAGCTTTAGCAAACGATATTTTTACACGTGCTCCTAGCATCGACTATACAAAAATATTCAATGAACGTACTGCACTTATGGGTGTGTTACATTTCCTTAAAGAAAAGCCTTATGTAGCACCAGTGAATAAGACACCTGTGTTCTTTAATCATACAAAGAGTGATGCAAAACTTGATGCTGTTATTTCACAGTTTCCGCATAATGCATTTGATGTTTATATTAAATCACCTACATATCCTAATAAAAACAGACGTACTTACATGAAGTTGGACTTTACTGTGGGTTGGAACGATGGTTACTTGAACAAGTTGTATACAACCGTTGCATCAATGAACACAAGAGCAGGAGCAGGCTTTGCAAAGTTTATAAACAAAAAGCATTGGACCACACCTGGTTATGATGTACAACTAGACATGACTGCGTCTAACAAATTGATGAGAGGTTTATACAGAGCAGGTCCGCAACTTTTAGTCCGTGTAGGTAACAGGAGTTTAGGTTGCTATAATGTACCAGAACTAAGTGGTCTTACACAAGATAGAAATGCTAAACACAAAATGGTACAACCAAATGGCAATGGTACTATTATAAATGGTTGGTTAGAATTTACCACAAGTATACAGTTTGAAATTACACCAGATGATGATATTGGCAACGTGAGAATATTTGTAGTTAATCAAAATCAGTGTAGATAGAATCCCCTAGAGTCGGCCCTTACATACTTAAATGATAGAAGGGTCGGCTATCCTTTTGGATTAAACTGAAAGAATGCTTCTAAAGGTTTTCCGTATAATGGGTAAATTGTATCGCCAGTTGTAGTCATGTTATCTAAGTCTTCAGCTTTACCTACAACACCAACTGTATTATATGCCGCAATGATACCTGCCAAGTATGACCATTCGCCTCCACTCTTGCCTGCTTTGTATGAATCAAAATTATCTTTAATCCATGCACGATTTACTTCAACAGGATCAGCATTCATACGTCCGAGAGCTTGTTTTAATCGTTTGCCTTGTGCTCCGAAATATAAATCCGCAAGTCTGTTTGCAAAATCTTGTCTTTCTTGTGGAGGTACATTAGGTATCTGATTTATTAGTTTTGTCAGTGTTTTCAAGTTAATTGATTTTGTTACACTCAAATCACGTTGTGCATCCAATGGTTCTTTTAACCATTCGTAACTATGCATTATATCTAGTACAGACTTTACAGGAGGAACATCTCCTGTTTCACCAAATCTTCCGCCATTCTTGTTAAGTGCACCTTTAACTTCTACACCAACACCGTCAACATCGATATCACCTTTGCCTTTAATACTAATATTTGTACTCATAATAGCAAGTCCATTCTCATACGGACCTTTCATTTTAGCTCCGACACCATATGTTGCTAAATGCATGAACATTGTTTTGTTTATATCACTGTTATAACACAGCTGATCGATACTACTGACCCCAGGTGTGGTTAACAATTTGTGATTTATACATTTATTCATTTGCAAGTTACGTGCAAAGTCAACTTTTTGTGCAAAGGTTAATGGTGCATCTGCCATAATGCCAGCAATCTGCATAATCTGCTTTTCAGCAAACTCTCCCTTTAACACACCTGGTAAGGCACCACCAATGCGATCTATCATATTTCCTTTGTTTAGTATTGTATAAATTTTATCGAGGAGGTCTTCGTTCTTTTTTGCCATATCAGGATCTTTGACTGATGGGTCAATATTATTGATTGTTTTAAGAATCTCTGCCTTTGTAGCATTTACATCTTCGCGTATAATTTCTCTAATAAGCATATCTTGTTCCTAGTTTCTTATGACTGTATTTATTGTAGATAACAGCTATTATAACATAATAGAACCGGTGCCTAAATACTATACTGGCTTTAACAACAGTCAGTAGAAAAGGAGGTATCATGGATATCTTAGCAAAAATAAAAGGATGGGCAAATGCACTAACGGAGGTAGCAGTTTCGCTCCTCGCATTAGGCATTGTACTTGAAGTTCTTGTGAACGGAAAAGGTGTTCCATTCTGGCCTGATATTGCAATCATTGCAAATGTGCAAAACATTATAGCAGGCTTCTCAGCACAAGGACTAGTAGGCCTTGTTGCTATATGGGTACTATATCATATATATAAATCAAAATAAATCAAATATAATATAGCTACTCACACATTAGGTGTAGACAAACTTTTCTGACGATTGTTTCTCTACACCTTTTTTTTATGCTTGTTTCAGGAACAGTCCTAAACGTTTCTCAGGAACACAGAATATATCAGCAACAGCTCTACCAGGGTATTCACTTTTGGCTTTTGCAATCAAACTCCGGTTATTAGCACGTGCAAACTGTACACACTGATTTGGTTGCTGAAAATTTGGCTCTTGAATAATATACAAGTCTTCACCAAAGTCAGCAGTTGCCATCATTACTAATACTATTAAAAACGTTTTCATAACTGTACTTAACTTAGAAAGTCATTTTCTTCATCAGTGTAGGGCCACATTAGATGTATGCCGGTAGACTTGATAAGAATACTAATCCTAGTATTGAAATTAATGTTGCTACGCCGGTTGCGCCTTTAATAAAATTTACCATTTGTTTTGTTCCCTTGTTTCATAATACAACTCCATGGTTGCTAATTCTCTATCTGCTCTTGCTTGTCCAATGTGGATGCAAAAGTTGCTTATTGCTCTAAGTATACTCATTAGAACTGACCTCTTTCTAATTGATCTCGTGTTAATCCAATATCTTTAAGTTCTCTATCACTGAGATATGCAAGTGCTTGTCTAGTTCTGTTTTCGATCATACGTTGTTTGATCTTACCAGTTGCTATTGCATAACCTGTTATCAGTGTTCTAAGAACTGATTCCATTGAACTCATTGTATTCATTACTAACGCAGTCATTTTATAATCCTAACTTTCCCATAGTTGTGTGTAATCGTCTCATACGATATTCTAAGTCACATAAGTCTGCACTCTGTGCAAGATACTTCTCTTGTGGTGATCTTGTGTCAAACATGTTTCGAAACATTGCCACAAGGTTTTTAGATAGCTTTTTTGCCATTTTTTTCTCCTAGTTAATGTTATATGCTTGAGGGGAGCAATACCGCGGTCTGGTTCCCGCCGCCACTTGGTCTTTCCCAGGTGCCTTGTAACAGTTTCTTGCTACATTTTTATTTATACAAGGCAAAATTGAAAAACCAAGTTTTTAGACTATTTAAGAGCCGTTTTTTGTAAAAACAGTCTTGCTTTTTTAGCACTAATCGAGCAGATATAATTTTATTACACTATATCTAGCACGAATGTAATTTTATTATTCTTTTTGCATAAAAAGGTTGACAATATTGTAGACTGTGCTAATATGTATATACAGTTAGAAAATAGGAGAACTGCTTATGTATATGTTAAAATGTTTAGTATCGCTTAAAAGTTGTGTCGTACGTGACGTTGTTTGTAATCCAAACAGTACCGTTCCAATGTCTTTTGCCACAAAAGAATCTGCATCTAATTATGCTGTTGAGAACGTGCTAAACAAGCCGTTAGCAAACATTGCCAATGCAAATAAAGTATTTGGATTCCAACCTGTACCTTACAATGCAAAACCTAACTTTGAACTAGTTGCTTAACTAGTTCTTACCTAAACTAATAAAAAGGTTGACAAAGAGTAATAGTGTGTTATACTGTATGTACAGTTAGAAAATAGGAGAAGTAAATGGCATATGTAAGTCAAGAAACAAAAGCAAAGTTAAGCCCAACAATCAAAGCAGTTCTTAAGAAGTACAAGATGAAGGGCACTATTGCAGTAAAGCATCACTTTAGTTTAGTTGTTAACCTACAAAGTGGTCCAATTGATTTTGATCATAACGATTTTACCAGTGTAAATGTTTACCATATTGATGCTCATTACACAGGTGTTGCTAAAGCATTCTTAACAGAACTGTTAGCCGCTATGAAAGGTCCAGACTGGTTTGATAAGTCGGATAGCCAAAGCGATTATTTTCATGTAAGTCATTATACAGATATCAATGTTGGTAAATGGAACAAGCCTTATGTACAGGTGGCTGCATAATGCATAACATGAAACTAAAAGGTGCAACCACTGTACTCAATAAAGAATGTGTGTTCCTAGGATTAACAATGAAAGAACTGTTGATCTTTATTCAACGTAACCCATATGCTTTTCCAGACAGAACAATACAGGCATACAAAGTTTATAACCAGGGAGTAGCATAATGGAATATGTGATATTAATTGGCGCAACTGTTTTTGCCGCAGTGTATGCAAGTGGAGCAGTAATCATATGATAAACGAAATTGTGTTAGAAATCAATGAGCTTGAAGAAGCAGTTGACAAACTTAAACTAGTTGATGCTCCTGAAGCATTTGTTGCAATTAGAACAATTGACGTTATGATTGAACGTAAACGGGCACAACTAGAAGCATTTGAAAGAACTGCAGATGAAACTTGATTTTTATTTAAAATGGTTAGCAACTGCAACTTTAATTGTTGGGTGTTTTGTGAATAGTGCATTTCCAGACACCTATCCGGCTGGACCGCTTATATTATCCGCAGGTGGAATTATTTGGCTTGTTGTTAGTTGTATGTGGCGTGAATGGAGTCTAATCATTACTAACAGTGTAATGAGTGCAGTTGGCTTTTTAGGTTTAGCATATTACTATTTTGCCTAAACGGTAGACGCAAGCAATTTTATATTGTATAATAAATATTTTAGTGGGAGTGTAAAATGGAGTTTTTATTAATCTTTGGTGTAACAATAGTTGCCTTTTTTGTTTGGCGATACATGAGTTTCAAAAGAGACATGAAGATAAAAGCCGCTTTGTCAGACTTCATGGACCGAATAGTAGTTTGCAAAGTAGAACAGTGTGAAGGAGAGTACTATTTGTATCATGAAATCACAAAACAGTTTCTAGCACAAGGAAAGACTGCTAAGGAAGTACTAAACAATTTACCAAAAAACGATGGTAAGTTTTATATGTCACAAGATGGCGAAAGAGATATAAAACAAGAACTGGAAGAACTAGAGTGTATGCAATTAAAGTCTACCTAAGTAGGCCAAAGAAATCAGGACTGGCAACAAAGGATGGTTACTTTATGGAAACTGCTATGCAAAAGAACTATTATCTAATGCGAGACTTAGAAGACAGTGTGGTTCATGTGTACACAAGAAAAGAAAAAGCACAAAGCATGGTTGATCATTTACAGGAACAAAATCCAAAAATGCTGATACAACTAACTGAAGATATACCAGCTCCTGCACTGGCAAGAGCATTGAAGAAGAAAGCAGATGAAAAAGCAAACGAAACCAATGAACCCAATAGCACGAGTGGTTAGGACAATCAAGCCATCCGTCGTCGCGAGTAAAAAGGGTAAAGGTTCATATAACAGAAAGAAAGAGACTAAATGCTTAAACTCATAAAGAAACTACACGATCCAAATTATGTGATTATCACACCATGTGTGTTGTTATATACCTATGGTGCTTACGTGTTCATCATGGATGTTTTTACATAATGGAGTTTGTAAATATCACATTGATTGTGATGGGTGCATGTTTGTTTTGTGGTGTACTGTGTTCTTTTTTATATGATTGGTATAAGGATAGAGAATGGAGACGCAACAATCCAGATGAGCATGAGATTATGAACAGAAAGATAAAAGATGACTTCACAAAATGATTTTACAATATATTATAGATTAATTGTTAGAGAAACAAACCAAACAAGATTACGTGTTGTTGAAGTGAATGAAGATCGTGATTATCTTGAAGCCAAAGCAAAACAATTAGAAACAGATAATCCAAACTGGCAAGTGTTTGTAGTAAGAGAAAATTATAACGTTAGTTAGAAAGCAGTCGCAATGGAAAGACACATGGAATACATGAAAAGACGTTTGCGAGAAGAGGCAGAAAAGTGCAAGATTAAAGATGTATTGATGAATCCTCTCGAAGCAAGCAAAAGAATTGTAGCCTTAGAAAAAAGATTAGATGAACTTGAAGGAGCATTAATTGCAGAAAGAACACGTGAAGTTAAACCTGACTGATCAAATAATGATATTCATCACTGCGGTGTTTATGTTTATACATGTTAAGCAGTTGTTGGCCAGTGGGCAAGCATTCATGCTGAATGCACTGTTGGGTATATGGATATCAATGAGTATATTTGATATGTATGGTCGTTGGAGACGAAAACGACAGTGATTGAACTAGCATCACCATGTGTTAACGTTTGCACAGTAAAAGATGGAGTGTGTATAGGCTGTGGTCGCACACTGGAAGAAATAGCACACTGGACCTCAATGACAAATGAAGAAAGAAAAAGTATAAATGCACGCCTATCTAATAATATACAGCGAACGTAAGGATCAATGTTGCCCGCCTAGCAGTTACAGGCAGGTAAATGAACGTGTGATACTTGCTGAAAATGAACCATTGGCAGTGGCACAATTACTGGGTGAAGATATTGAAATCAAATCTATTACAAAGACCAACTAGGCTTTACTTTGCCTACGGGGCAAACATGGCACTGGAATCAATGAAGTGGCGTTGTCCACAGGCAGTGCCAATAGCACCTTTATACTTACGAGATTGGCGTTTGGTATTTTGCCAACACGCAACAATAGAGCCGTCTAAGGGATCAGTGGTACCAGGATGCTTGTGGAACATCACACACGAATGTGAACAAAACCTAGATGACTTTGAAGGCTTTCCGCATTACTATACTAAAATGTGGCTAGAACAAGATGGCGATACGTTTATGGCATATGATATGAATCCACCGTTGTCATACTCTGCACCA
>Ga0213869_10000792_pt1 | contig 24695 bp, 20 predicted proteins | sample PICome_10_FD_160083 | JGI IMG/M metagenome (GOLD analysis project Ga0213869, IMG submission 160083) | Coastal seawater microbial communities near Pivers Island, North Carolina, United States - PICO132 | ecosystem: Environmental > Aquatic > Marine > Coastal | place: USA: North Carolina...
AAAACTGGATCAGCTGGCTCATCAAAATTATTATTTAAATGAAGTTCATTGAGCATCTTCCTCATTTTCAATCTATTTTTTAATTGATGGTTGAAAGCTATTGTTCCAAATCGATTAAATTTATTGTTTTTATTGAGGGAATTAATGAGAATTTCTAATGGTTCAATATAATCCTCATCACCTAATTTGCCATGAAGGCCTTTAAGCATCGAATTAACATCGAATTGTTTTCTCACAATATTGATTACTCCTATTAACTATAAGATACTCTCTATTAAATTATTCCTCAATTAAGATTATGAATATACTTTTTTTATGTGTCGCAAATTCAGCTAGAAGTCAGATGGCTGAGGGTCTTGCAAAATCTATGTTTGGAAAAGAGCACAATATACAAAGCGCCGGTTCAATACCTTCGGGAGAAGTTCATCCTAGTGCAGTAATTGCTATGGATGATATTGGTATAGACATTCGTGATCAATATTCAAAGTCCACAGATGATTTAGATAAAGACTTTATAGATAATTTAGATTATGCAATTACTTTATGCGCAGAAGAGGTCTGTCCAGTATTGCCAAGCAAAGCACTAAGCCTTCACTGGATGAATGAAGATCCTGCAAATGATAGTTATTCAGAAAAACAGCTAAAAACTTCTTTTTCTAATACAAGAGATAATCTTTATAAGTTGATCAAGAAATTTATGATCATGAATGTACAATAAGAGCTTAAGTGGCTCCCGAAGTTGGGATCGAACCAACGACCAATTGATTAACAGTCAACTGCTCTACCGCTGAGCTATTCGGGAACGCGGATGTGCATTATAAGTAATTTTTAATAGATAAGTAAATGACAAAAGCATTAAAGGTAGTATCTAATTTTGAGCCAGCAGGATCTCAGCCTGATGCTATTAAAAGTTTAGTTGGTGGTCTTGAAGATGGACTGCTGCATCAGACCCTATTAGGGGTGACGGGGTCGGGCAAAACCTACACTATGGCTAAGGTTATTGAGGAGACTCAAAGGCCTGCAATCATCATGGCTCATAACAAAACACTGGCAGCTCAACTCTATGGTGAGTTTAAAGATTTCTTTCCAGAGAATTCTGTAGAGTATTTTGTTTCTTACTATGATTATTATCAGCCTGAAGCTTACGTACCAACCTCCGATACTTATATTGCTAAAGATGCTTCTATCAATGAACACATAGAGCAAATGAGATTGTCTGCAACAAAAGCATTGCTAGAGAGAAAAGATACTATTGTTATAGCAACAGTCTCCTCAATATATGGTCTTGGTGCGCCAGAGTCTTATTTGAAAATGGTGGTCCATTTAGACAGAGGTGACATTATTGATCAAAGAGACTTGCTGCGAAGATTTTCTTCTTTGCAATACACACGTAACGATTTAGATTTTAGAAGAGCAACTTTTAGAGTGAGGGGAGATACTATTGATGTTTACCCAGCAGATTCCGATAGTGAAGCATTGAGAATTGAGTTATTTGGTGATGAGATAGAAAAATTGTCTTGGTTTGATCCACTTACTGGAGCAGTTATCAACGAAGTGCCGCGAGCAACAATATTTCCAAAAACACATTACGTCACTCCTAAAGAAACTGTTTTAAACTGTATCGATAGTATTAAAGATGAGCTAAAGGAGAGATTAGAGTATTTAAGATCTATAAATAAGCTGGTTGAAGCTCAAAGGCTTGAGGAAAGAACAAATTACGATATAGAGATGATGAGAGAGCTTGGATACTGCCAAGGTGTTGAAAACTACTCTAGATATCTCTCAGGAAGAAATCCTGGCGAATCCCCGCCATGTTTATTCGACTATATACCTAAAAATGCCATAGTTTTTATAGATGAATCTCATGTTTCTGTGCCTCAAATAGGCGCTATGTATAAAGGAGACCGTTCAAGGAAGGAAACCCTTGTAGAATATGGCTTTAGACTGCCATCAGCAATGGATAATAGACCTCTAAAATTTGATGAATGGGAGCTTTTAGCGCCCCAAAGAGTCTATGTATCAGCTACACCAAGCCGATACGAGGCAGAACATCAAGATAATTTAGTTGAATTGCTGGTTAGGCCAACAGGACTAACTGATCCGGATGTTGAAATTCGACCAGCATCCACTCAAATTGATGATGTGATTGGTGAATGTAATGAAAGGGTTGCTCTTAAAGAAAGAGTCTTAATTACCACCCTTACAAAAAGAATGGCTGAAGACCTAACGGATTATCTTGATGAAAATGGAATTTCTGCAAGATACATGCATTCGGATACAGATACTGTTGAACGTGTTGAGATTATTCGTGATCTCAGACTTGGTAAGTTTGATGTTCTGGTAGGAATTAATTTACTACGAGAAGGATTAGATATTCCTGAGGTTAGTTTGGTTGCAATTTTAGATGCAGATAAAGAAGGATTTTTAAGATCTGAGACAACCATGATTCAAACCATAGGAAGGGCGGCTAGAAATTTAAGAGGTAAAGCAATTTTATATGCAGATAAAATTACAGGATCAATGGAGCGAGCAATTGCAGAAACAGATCGAAGAAGATCCATCCAAGAAAAATATAATCAAGAAAATAATATAACTCCTAAATCCATAAATACGAAAGTCAAAGACATTATGGAAGGAGCAAGAATTGTCAAAGGTAAAGAAAAAGTTAAGAAGGAAGACATTGAAAAATCTCTACCTTTTAAAATTAAAGAAGACACAGTTGAGGGCTTAAGTGAGTCCATCGAAAAGATTGAAAATGAGATGTATAAATTCGCAAAAGATATGGAATTTGAGAAAGCTGCACAATGCAGGGATAAGATGAAATTCCTTAAAAGAAAGTTAATTGATCTTTAGGATGAGTACAGGAGTGAGCTGCTAAAAGCTTATAGTAACTTCTTACTCTATAGACATAATCTATTGCCTGTTGTCCTCTAGAATATCCATTAAAATCTACTAGATTTACATCTTCGCCAGTAATATTTTTAAGTTTATTTTCTATATCAGGCCAGGTTATTTCTGCAGGAATTTTATCTATTTCTTTAGCAATATTAATAATATTTGTTGGACCTAAATTGTATTTAGCTAATGATATAGATAATTGATCTGCGGTAGTTTTTCCATAAACATTTCTGTCTTGAAGCATAGCTAAATATTTAGCACCACCTGTAATATTTTGTTCAGGATTTAATCGTTTTTCAACACCAACTATGGCAGCTGTTTCAAGGGTAACCATCATCATTCCTCTTACGCCCATATTAGATTTTGCTCTTGGATCCCACTGTGATTCTTGAAAAGAAATAGCGGCTAAAAGATCGGAATCAATAGCGGTTTGTTCAGCGGCTTGTTCAAACATTTCTTTATATTTTGGAAATCGATTTTCTAAAAGATTTTTAAATTTTGTTTGCTCAAAATTATTTAGAGGAGTTTTTTCATAGACTTTTTCAAGATGAGTTTCACACTGAAAACCGTCATCATTTTGAACTAAAAAAACATCGCATGAAGTCAGAACAACTAGAGCTGTTAGACTGAAAAAAAGTTTAAAGATATTCCCCATTTTTAATTATTTCTTTTAAAAGACTTTATAATTGTTGTATACAATATTTCAGACTGAGAAAAGTGTCAAAGACTAATACCTTTATATTGCAAGGCAAAAAAAGTTTTTCAGACTCCAAGTTAGAGCAACTCAACCTCGACTTCAACAAATCAAATAATCAAAACGCTGAAATTACTTCAAATGAAATATATATTTTAGCTTCAGAAAATCATGAACTAAATCTTAGTGATCTAAAAAATATTTTAAATGCCAACGATTTATTGGAAACATTTTCTTTTTTAGTTGGTCCTAGATCTGGAACTATTTCTCCCTGGTCATCAAAAACCGAAGACATTATTAAAAATGTTGGTGTAAAAGATGTCAGCAGAATTGAAAAATTCTATGGATTTCATATTTCTCATTTTTCACAAGATGCTGATTTAGATTTATCAATGTTTATTGATCGTATGACACAATCTATTTATTTTGATTACGAAGAATGCAAAGATTTTTTAAATATAGACTCACAAAGGGCAGTCAGTGTTATTGATATTATTGGTGGAGGCATAAAAACCCTTCAAGAAGCCAATAAAAGCTTTGGATTTGCAATGAGTAACGATGAAATCGAATATTTGTATGATTTTTACTCAAAAGCAGCTAGAAACCCTACAGATGCTGAGCTTATGATGTTCGCTCAAGCCAATTCTGAGCACTGCAGGCACAAGATATTCAATGCTAAATGGACTATTGACGGAGCTGCAAAAAATAATAGCCTTTTTGATCTTATAAAAGAGACAAGCAAACAGTCACCAAATGGGATTATTTCAGCTTATAAAGATAACGCTGCTATTACAGAAGGTGAGGAAGTAGAAAGACTACATTTGAATGACAAAAATCATTATAGTTTTGTGCAAGACAAACTGAATTCAACTATTAAAGTTGAAACACACAATCATCCAACAGCTATTTCTCCATATCCTGGAGCAGCTACAGGATCTGGTGGAGAGATCAGAGATGAGGGTGCCACTGGCAGAGGAGCAAAACCAAAAATAGGATTAGTGGGTTTTAATGTTTCTAATCTGAGAATTCCAAATCTGAAAAGAAGTTGGGAAGGTGATGAGCATAAACCAGAAAGAATAGCTTCACCTTTAGATATTATGATTGAGGCACCAATTGGAGCTGCAGCATTTAATAATGAGTTTGGAAGACCTTCTACCCTTGGGTACTTTAGATCTTATGAGACACAATTCAATGATAACAATACTGCTTTTGGTTATCACAAACCAATTATGTTGGCAGGTGGTATTGGTGAAATAAGAGACAGAAATAATTTTAAATTACAAATTACCGAAGGCTATCATGTTGTGGTTCTTGGTGGTCCTGCAATGTTAATCGGTCTTGGAGGGGGAGCAGCTTCTTCAGTTTCTTCTGGAGACAGTGATGAGGACTTAGATTTTGCTTCAGTACAAAGAGACAATGCAGAAATGGAAAGAAGGTGTCAGGAAGTAATTAATGTATGCTCTTCTCAAGATAATAGTTTTATTGAATTTATTCATGATGTTGGTGCTGGCGGTTTATCTAATGCCATTCCAGAATTAGCAAAGGATTCTGATCTGGGTGTTTATATTGAGCTTGATAAGATTCCAAACTCAGATCAATCCATGTCACCTATGGAGATTTGGTCTAATGAATCTCAGGAAAGATATGTAATGGCTGTTCATCCAAAGAATAAAGAAGCTTTTGAAAATATCTGTAAAAGAGAAAGGTGCGTATATGCATTTGTGGGCATAACCACAGCTGAGAAGTCAGTTAAACTTTTTGATTCAAAAACAGACTCCTATCCAGTGAACGTTCCCTTGTCTATGTTATTTGGAGATTTACCTATTACCGGTATGACAGTTTCAAAACATGAGTCAGTCAATAAAGACGAAGATAATTCATCAAAATTTGAATTTAATGAAAGTCTAAAAAAAGTACTTGGTCATCCAACTGTATCAAGCAAATCTTTTTTAATAACTATTGGAGACAGAACAGTGGGAGGCATGGTTGCAAGAGACCAATTCATTGGACCATACCAAGTTCCTGTATCAGATTATTCAATGAGTTTACGATCTTTTACTGCTAACACTGGAGAAGTTTTAACTATTGGAGAGAAGCCTACTCTTGCAGTTAATAATCCTGCTGCTTCTATGAGAATGTCTATAGCTGAAGCTTTAACAAATATGTCAGGAGTATTAATAAAGGGCCTAGATCAAGTTCAAGTGTCAGCAAACTGGATGGCTGCAACAGGAGAAGAGGTTGAAGATTTAGCATTAAGAGATGGTGTTGAAGCCCTATCTAAATCTTGTGTGGATTTAGATATCTCAGTGCCCGTTGGTAAAGACTCCTTATCCATGAGAACAAAATGGGAAGACGGATCAGTTGAGAGAGTTGTTAAAAGCCCTTTATCTGGAGTTATTACTGCAATGGCACCAGTTACAGATGTTAGAAATTCAGTTACTCCTGAGCTGAATATAGATACTCCTTCAAAATTAATTCATGTGAAATTAAATGATAAAAACAGAATGTCTGGATCTATTTTTTCTGAAGTGACTCAATCCAATTTCATCAATACACCAGATATTGATGATATGAATTTATTAAAAGAGATGTTTAATTCTATTCAGGAATTATTAGCTACAAAGAGAATATTGGCTCTTCATGATGTTTCTGATGGCGGCTTAATAACTTCTCTTTTGGAAATGGCTTTTACTAAGAAAATAGGTCTTGATATATTTGATTCAAAACTAAATGAAGAAAATTTAAATGAATATTTCTTTGCTGAAGAGACAGGATTAGTATTACAAGTAGCTGAATCAGATATTGAAAACATACAAGAAAAACTCCTATCTACAGGATTGTCTGTAAATGTCATTGGCTCAATTTCAGATAGCAAAAATATTACTATTAGAAGTGAATCAGAAAATTTCTTTTCAGAATCTGTTCTTACTTTAGAAAGATATTGGAGAGAGGCCAGCCATGCAATTCAATCAATAAGAGATAACGAAACAATTGCTGATTCAGAATTAAATCTATTGGATGATGCTGAGCATTCAGGGCTTTTTTCTAATGAATCCTTTGATGAATCAATTTTAGAAAGTTTTAATATTTTAGATTCTAAACCAAAGGTCGCAATTCTTAGAGAGCAGGGCGTAAACGGTCAGATGGAGATGGCTGCTGCATTTACTCTGGCTGGATTTGAGGCAGTAGATGTTCATATGCAAGACTTGCTCGATAACAATGTTAGCTTAAAAGAATTTAATGGTCTGGCTGCATGTGGTGGGTTTTCATATGGTGATGTTCTTGGTGCAGGCGGTGGTTGGTCAAAAACAATATTGCATAATAATTTAGTTAAAGATCAATTTGAATCATTTTTTAATAGCACTTCAACTTTTACCCTTGGAGTATGTAACGGATGTCAGATGATATCTAAATTAAAAGATATTATTCCGGGTGCTGAATCTTGGCCTTCATTTGAAAAGAATTTATCTGATCAATTTGAGGCTAGACTAGCACAAGTCAAAATTCAAAAGAGTGATTCAATACTTCTAAGAGGAATGGAGGGATGGAGTATGCCCATAGCATCGGCTCATGGTGAAGGTCATGCTAAATTTAGCAAAGACAATCTAGACCATTTAATTTCTAATAATCAAATAGCATTAAACTTCGTTGATTCGAATGAAAATAATACTGAAACATATCCTCTAAATCCAAATGGGTCTGCTGAAGGAGTGACTGGAATAACTGCAGCTGATGGAAGAGTGACTATAATGATGCCTCATCCTGAAAGAGTTTTTAGAAAATTACAAATGAGCTGGAGACCTGAACATTGGAAAGAGTTTTCACCCTGGATGCAGATATTTATAAATGCTAGAAAATCTCTAAATTAATCTTATTTCCAAAGAGTTATATCTTCTTCTCTAAAAATGAACTCATTATTTTTACTGTCTTCAATATAGTATTTTAAGGTTCTCTCGACAGTAGGAAACGCTAACTCATTCCAAAGAATTTCATCTTTATCAAAGAGTTTTACCTCCATGGACTCTGAAGTGGGACCAAAATTCTCATCTAGTAAATCAGCTAAATAAAATAAATGCACTTGATTGATATGAGGAAGACTGAACATTGTATAAGGCATGATAACTTTTGCTTCAGACCCTGTTTCTTCCATAGTTTCTCTTAAAGCACCAGCTTGAAGAGTTTCAGCATTTTCCATAAAGCCTGCAGGCAATGTCCACAAACCCTTTCTGGGATGAATATTCCTCTTTGCCATAAGAATCTTCTCATCCCTTATACACAATGCCCCTACAATCATATTAGGGTTTGTATAGAATATATTTTCACATTCAGAACAGCAGTATCTCTTTATATGATCATCCTCAGGGATGACAAATTCGATTTTTGAGCTTCCGCAGTTTGAACAGTATTTCAATTTTTTTATTCCCAATTAAAGTATAAGTTTGTTTAAGAAGTTAAACTACACTTGATGATAGACAGCATAAAGCAAAAGCTAGAAAAACTAAATCCTATTAAGCCAACTTCCCTTAAAAAGGCAGGTGTTTTTATAGGTATTCTCTATCACGATGAGTTTATTGAAAACCCAGAAGTTATATTTACGCAGCGATCAGCCAAAGTCTCAACACATTCAGGCGAAGTTAGTTTTCCTGGAGGGAAATGGGAAGAAGGCGATAAGGATTTATATGAAACCTCATTAAGAGAATCTAATGAAGAAATTAATCTGAACATAAATGATGTTACCTATCTTGGTTCTCTTAACTATTTAATTTCAAAACATAAAATAGAAGTAAATCCATACATAGGCCTAGTTACAAAAAAGCAAAATTTTATAGATAATGATGAGATAGCTCATACATTTACGGTCCCGTTAGATTTTTTAATAAACAACGCTCGTGAACATAATATAGAAAGAAAGAATACAAATGTAATAGTCCCTAGTTGGGTTTATAATGATCAAACAATATGGGGTCTTACAGCGCTGATAACAGCAGATTTTATAAATACTTGTTTTGATAAGGTTATAAAAGCTGATTTAGATATTATTAGAGAACAATATGATTATTGATTTAGGCGATAAAAAATTAAAAACAGAAGGCGATGATTTTTATATAGCTCCTAACGCAGTTGTTATTGGTGATGTGCAGTTATCAAAAGATGCAAGTGTTTGGTTTAATGCGACTCTTAGAGGAGATAATGAACCTATAGTGGTTGGAGAAGGTTCAAATATTCAAGACGGATCAGTTATTCATACCGATCCTGGTTATAAATGTTTAATAGGCAAGAATGTAACAGTTGGCCACATGGTTATGCTTCATGGTTGCGAAATAGGTGATGGAAGCCTCATAGGTATAGGTTCTGTAGTTTTAAATGGAGCTAAAATAGGTAAAAATTGCATTATTGGAGCAAAAGCTCTAATTACAGAAGGAATGGAAATCCCTGATGGATCTATGGTTGTTGGAGTGCCGGGTAAAATAAAGAAAACTTTAAGTGATGATGAGCAAAAAATGGTTTCGATCGGAGCTCATCACTATATAGAGAATTATAAAAAATATAAAAAATTAGCAACTTACTAAGAATGAATACTAGCGATATAAGACAAGCTTTTCTCGAATACTTTAACTCTAAAGAGCATTATGTCGTGGATTCAAGCCCACTTATCCCTGCAAATGACGAGACCTTATTATTTACTAATGCTGGAATGGTTCAATTTAAAGATGTTTTTTTAGGAACTGAATCAAGAAAGTATGTTCGTGCTACAACCTCTCAAAGATGTATAAGAGCTGGCGGAAAACATAATGATCTTGAGAATGTTGGATACACCTTAAGACATCATACTTTTTTTGAAATGCTAGGAAACTTTAGTTTTGGAGATTATTTCAAAGAAGATGCTATTAAATATGCATGGGAATTTTTAACTGAAGTATTAGGCTTAGAAAAAGACAGATTATGGATTTCTGTATATAAAGATGATGACGAAGCTGAAAAAATTTGGAAAGAAGTAATTGGTGTTAAGCCTGAAAGAATTGTAAGGCTAGGTGATGAAGATAACTTTTGGTCAATGGGAGATACAGGGCCTTGCGGGCCTTGTTCTGAAATATATTATGACCACGGTGATCATATTGAGGGAACACCTCCTGGGTCTGATGGTGATGAGGGTGACCGTTATGTAGAGATATGGAATCTAGTCTTTATGCAATATAACAGAGACGATTCAGGCAAAATGACTCCTCTACCAAAACCATCAGTTGATACAGGTATGGGATTAGAGAGAATCGCTGCTGTGATGCAAGGAGTAAATTCTAATTACGAGACAGATTTATTTAAAGATTTAATTAAAGCATCTCAGAGAGTTTTAGGTAACGATGAAAGTGAGTCTCATAAAGTTATTTCAGATCATATTAGATCGACCAGCTTCCTAATAGCTGATGGAATTGTTCCGGAGAATGAAGGTAGGGGCTATGTCTTAAGAAGGATACTAAGAAGAGCTATAAGACATGGATATAAGATGGGCGCCACACAACCATTTTTATATAAGTTAGTTGCAGATTTAGATAAGCTGATGAATAAAGCATATCCTTTACTTGAAGAAAAAAAAGAGCATATTACACAGACCATAAAGGATGAAGAAATTAAGTTTTTTGAAACTTTAGGTAAAGGGATCAATATTTTAGAAGATGCAATTAATGGTCTTGATGATGATGTGATACCTGGAACTGTGGTATTTAAACTTCATGATACTTTTGGCTTTCCGTATGATCTCACAGCAGATATCGCTAGAGAAAAAGGACTAAAAATTGATGAAGAGGGATTCACGACAAGCATGAATCAACAAAAACAATCTTCTAAAGCAGGAAGTAGTTTTGTTTCTTCATTGCCTGCTGCATCAGGTATTGATGAGACTGAATTCCTTGGTTATGAGTCATTAGAAGCAGAATCTAAAATTTTAGTTCTATGGAAGAATCAAGAAAGGATTAAGGAAGCAAAAGAAGCTGAAGAGATATTTATTGCCTGTGATAAAACACCTTTTTATGGTGAGTCAGGTGGTCAGGTTGGAGATACAGGTAGGTTTATATCTGGGCAGACAACTGGTACTATTTTAGATTGTAAAAAACAAGGAAAAGTCTTTATACACAAAGCAGTTATAGATAAAGGTTCGTTAAAAAATGGTGATGTAATTAATATGAGTGTTGAAAAAGAAAAAAGATCAGCTATAGCTATCCATCATTCATCTACACATCTGTTGCATGCAGCACTCAAACAGGTTCTTGGAAACCATGTTCAACAAAAAGGGTCATTGGTAGATGAGTCAAAGCTAAGATTTGATTTTTCTCATCCTAAACCTCTTACAAAGGATGAAATATCTTCTATCGAAGAAATAGTTAACAAAGAATCTTTAAATAATCTTGAGGTTAAAACTGAAGTCATGAACCTAGATGATGCTATTAGTTCTGGAGCTCAAGCATTGTTTGGTGAGAAATATGAAGATGAAGTAAGGGTTTTAAGTATGGGTGAAAAATCTTTTTCAGTTGAGCTTTGTGGCGGCACTCATATTAAAAGAACAGGAGATGTAGGAGTTTTTGTCATAACTAGTCAATCTAGTGTTGCATCAGGCGTAAGAAGAATTGAGGCTTTGGGTGGAAAAAAAGCTTTGGAATTTATTAATGATGTTAGAAATGTTAACGAATCTCTTCAGCAAAAGTTAAATGTCCCATCAGAGGCAATGCTAGAAAAAGTAGAAGCATTAATTGAAGAAAATAAAAAGTTAAAAAAAACTGGAGCGACGTCACCCAAGTCTGCTGAAATAATCTTCACAGAATCTCATGAGATCGATGATTGGGTTTTACATGTTGAGCAGGTTGCTATCGAAGACAATAAGCTTTTAAGAGGTATGGTTGATAGCAAAAAAGCTTCAATTTCAAAAGGATGTGTTGTTTTATTGAATGTGATTGGTAATAAAGTTGCAGTTGTAGCAGGAGTTACTGAGAATTTAGTTGACAAGCTCTCAGCAAAAGATGTGGTTTCATTGCTATGCGAACAGCTTGGTGGCAAAGGTGGTGGAAGGCCAGATTTTGCTCAAGGAGCTGGTGAGACCAAAAATCTTAATGAATTCGTGACATCTATTTTAAATTCAGTAAAATCCATCGCAAACTAAAAAAATATGCCTAATATCATAGTTCAAAAGTTTGGAGGCACATCTGTTGGTTCAGAAGAAAGAATCGCGTCTGTAGCTAAGATAGTTCAAAAAGCATCGCTTGATAACTCTATTGTTGTTGTTGTATCAGCAATGAGCGGTGAAACTAATCGCTTAATAAGCTTAGCCAAAAGTTTTGGAGATAATCCTAGCAGAAGAGAGTTTGATGCGCTTATATCAACTGGTGAAAAAGTAAGTGCAGCTCTTTTAGCCATGGCTCTTCAACAAATAGGTGTTCCAGCAAAATCTTTTTCTGCATCGCAGATATCAATGAAGACAACTAGCACTTATTCAAAAGCAAGAATTTTAGATGTAGATGGCAAAAAAATTCAAGAAACACTTGATGCAGGCATTATTCCTATTATTACTGGATTCCAAGGAATTACAGAATCCGGTGATGTAACCACATTAGGAAGAGGTGGCTCAGACACAACAGCTGTAGCAATAGCTGCACAAATGAAGGCTGAGAGATGTGATATCTATACGGATGTTGATGGGATTTATACCACTGATCCTAGGATTGTTCCCGAAGCAAAAAAATTAGATACAATCACAATGGAAGAGATGCTTGAAATGGCAGGCCAAGGAGCAAAGGTAATACAAATTAGAGCAGTAGAATTTGCAAATAAATACAAAGTACCAGTAAGAGTTTTATCCAGTTTTGAATCTGGAAATGGTACCCTAATATCACTTGAGGAAAATAATATGGAAAATGGATTAGTTTCTGGAATAGCCTTTCAGAAAGATCAGATTAAGTTTACTCTTCATGGAGTTAGTGATACTCCTGGAATGGCTTATGGGATATTAGGACCCTTAAGCGATGCTAATATTGAAGTTGATGTTATTGTTCAAAACGTCAGTGTTAATGGAAAAACTGACTTCACATTTACAGTGTCAAAAGAAGATGAAATAGCTGCTACAGATGTTATACACAACCTTAGAGAGACATTGGAATTTGATGATTTATTAATAGATTCAAGCATTGCTAAGGTTTCTTTGGTTGGTGTTGGTATGAGATCACACGCTGGTATAGCTAGCTCAGCTTTTAAAGCTTTGTCTGAGGCTGGAATCAATATTCAAATGATAAGTACATCAGAAATTAAAATCACAATAGTTATAAAAGAGGATGAAACTGATCAGGCAGTCGGCGCTCTTCATAATGCATTTGAATTGGAGAAATAGTATGTATGATTTAATTTTGAAGAACTGCAGGATAGTAAACGAAAATAAAATTATCGAATCTGATATTGCAATCAAGAATAATAGAATTGAATTAATACAAGATTCTATAGACTCTCAGACAAAAAAAACTGTTGATGTTGAAGGAAAATATGTCTTACCAGGATTAATTGATGATCAGGTTCATTTTAGAGAGCCAGGATTAACTCATAAAGGTGATATTGCAACTGAGTCAAGAGCTGGACTTGCAGGAGGCGTGACCAGCTATTTTGAAATGCCTAACGTAAACCCAACAACTACAACTAATGAAAATCTTAGCAAAAAGTTTGACATTGCTAGCACAAAATCTCGCTCAAACTATTCTTTTCATTTGGGGGCAAGTAATACCAATATTGAAGAAATAAAAAGAGTTGATGTTAATCAAGCAGCTGCACTAAAAGTTTTCATGGGCGCCTCTACGGGAGAGATGTTAGTAGATAGCTTGGATGCACTCGATGATATATTTAATTATTCACCACTTATTGTAGTAACTCATTGTGAAGATCAGACAACAGTTAAAAGAAATGAACAGTTATTTTTTGAAAAATATGGTGATGATTTGTCTGCTCAACACCATCATTTAATCAGAGATGTGGAAAGCTGTTATCTATCCAGCTCTCTTGCTGTTGATCTGGCTAAAAAATATGATTCAGATCTTCATGTATTTCATTTGACTACAGAAAAAGAAATGGAATTATTTACAAAAGGAGATGTTAGTGGAAAAAAAATAACATCAGAAGTATGTGTTCATCATATGCACTTTAATGAAACTGATTATGCCGAGCTTGGTAATCAAATCAAATGCAATCCATCAATTAAGGAGGAGTCTGACAGACTAGCTCTTATTAAAGCTCTTCATGAAAATAAAATTGATATTATTGCTACAGATCATGCTCCTCATACTTGGGATGAGAAAATGAGGAAATATCAAGATGCACCAGCAGGACTTCCGCTTGTTCAGCATGGACTGCAAATTTTAATGGACTTTTACCATCAAAATATTTTAAGTCTTGAAACTATTGTTGAAAAAACTACTCATAATGTTGCTAAAAGATTCCAAGTTAAAGATAGAGGATTTATTAGAGAAGGTTACTATGCTGATCTAGTGGTGGTAGATCTTGATAAGAAATACCAAGTAACCAAAGAAAATATTTTATATAAGTGTGGATGGTCGCCGTTTTTAGGTAAGACTTTTAATTCATCTATACACATGACTATTTGTAATGGACATATAGCATTTGAAAATGGCCAAGTTAGAGATGATATCCCTCTAGGGATGCAAATAGAATTCGATAGATAATTAGGTATTTTTTTATCATCAAAGAGTTATAATCTTCCATCAATTTCGGAGAGTTGGCTGAGTGGTCGAAAGCGCCTCCCTGCTAAGGAGGTAACTGGGTAACTGGTTCGAGGGTTCGAATCCCTCACTCTCCGCCAGTATTTTATGTTTTAATATTGTCATGACAGATAGCTCAATTAATAAATTTCTAAACGGTTACTCTATAGAGGTCACTCCTAATGCTGCTGCGAAAATAGATAATTTTGCTGATGTACTCCCTCAAAATACTCGAATCTATATTGCGCATATTGAAGGCACTCCGATAGAAGATATGGTAAAAACTGCAAAAAAAATTACTGATGAGGGTTTTATACCAATGCCTCATTTTCCTGCAAGAATTATCGAAAATAAAAATGTTTTAAGTAACTGGATTTCACAATATTCAAATGAAGCTAATGTAAATGAAGCTCTTGTTATTGCAGGAGGTGCTAACAAGCCCTATGGTGATTTTGATTCCTCAATCCAATTAATTGAAACAGGAGCATTTGATAAAGCTAATTTTAAAAGAATTCACATTGCCGGGCATCCAGAGGGCAACAAAGATATTGATCCAGATAAATCTAATAAGAATGTTAATGAGGCTTTGGTCTGGAAAAACGAATTTGCAAATAGAACAGATGCCAAAATAGCGATCGCAACACAATTTTGTTTTGATTCAAAAACTGTTATTAAATGGGCAAATGAAATTTCTTGTATGGGAATTGATTTGCCAATACATATAGGTATAGCGGGCCCAGCTAAACTTCAAACTTTATTGAGATACTCTATCGAATGTGGTGTTGGGGCATCTATAAAAATACTTCAAAAACGTGCGCTAGACTTAACTAAGCTGTTAATGCCATATGAACCAAAAACAATAATAAGTGAGTTAGCAGAATATAAAGATAATCATCCAGACTTCAATATAGAACAGGTTCACTTTTTTCCATTAGGTGGAACCATTACTACAGCTAAATGGGCTAAAGAATTTTAAAACAACTCATTTAACATGCAACGCGCAGAGCCTCCACCATACTTTTCGATAGTTGTAAGGTCTGAATGTATGATCTCTTTATAATATTTTGAAAGTTGGTTTTTTTGATCTTCAGTTAATGCATTAAAAGCTCTTGATGACATAATTAGAAAAAATTCATTATCTCTATTTTTTGCTTCAAGGCTATTCCCACAAAAATCTAATATCTGACTTTCTGCTATTTCAAAAACATCATGAAATCTTGCAACTTTATTTCTAACTAAATCTCTAAATTCAGGAAGTATTACATCAAAACATATTCCTATAACTTTTTGACCAACGTACATAAAAACGTCTGTATGATAAATAGAATCACCTTTATGACTAACCGTTTCAAATAAAACAAGCTCGAAGTTATTATCATCACACCATTTTTTTGTTAAATCTTCGTGGGTCCTTGGAGAAGAGGCTGCATATACAACTCTATTAACTCTATCAAAGACCATACTGCTTGTAGCTTCAAGAAATAGGCCTTGGTTTTCAAATTCAGTTAAATCTCCAGATAAACGATAGTTTTCAGATAAAAAATCAATCATTTCTTTTGTTTTCTCTAATCTTCTATTCTCAGCTTTCATGCTAAATAATTGAAATGTCTTGTTTTCAAATGTAATAAACCAATTAGGAAATATATGATCAGGACAATCTTCTATACCTTTCATTGAAGTTACAGTTATGCCATTTGCTTCGATTTTAGATTTTAGACCTTTAAATTCTATCAAAGCCTTTTCTTTTATATCTACTTTTTCTAATTCTTTATCATGTTTATATTGATAATGATTGGATTCTAAAGTTTGTTCATTAGAATAGAAAACTTCAGGTTCTATCATAAAAAGATGATCCGATGATTGATTTTTCATTGAGCTCCCCTATGTCATGAATCTTTATAGGAGTAGAATACTCTTATGACAAGTAATTTACAAAATAACTTAATTGCCAAAGAAGAGGTTTATGGAGCTAAAAATTACTCACCCTTGCCAATAGTTCTTAATAGAGGCAATGGCGTTTATTTGTGGGATGTTGATGGAAATAAATATCTAGATATGATGTCAGCTTATTCTGCTGTAAGTCATGGACATTCTCATCCTGAGTTAATAAAGGTTTTAATAGATCAGGCAAACAAGTTATCAATTAGCTCTAGAGCTTTTTATACAGAACCATTTGCTGAATATATAGAAAAGCTATCAAAAATAAGTGATTTTGAATCAGTTTTGCCTATGAACACAGGCGCAGAGGCTGTTGAGACAGCTATTAAAGCTGCAAGGCGATGGGGATATTTTACTAAAGGTATTGAAAAAGACTGTGCTGAAATAATTGTTGCAGAGGGAAATTTTCATGGAAGAACCACTACTATTGTTGGCTTTTCATCTGAAGAAGAATATAAAAAAGGTTTTGGACCTTTTGCAAGTGGATTTATTGAAGCTGAATACTGTAGAACAAACTGTAATTGTTCAAAGGTATGCGAAAAATCAATAACATCAATCAAAAACGCAATAAATAAAAATACATGTGCGGTAATTGTAGAGCCTATTCAGGGCGAGGGCGGTATTATAACTCCTCAATCAGGTTGGCTTATGCAACTAAGAGATCTATGCAATGAAAATAATGTATTGCTTATTCTTGATGAGATTCAATCTGGTCTTGGCAGAACTGGGAAATTATTTGCATTTGAACACGAAGGTATTAAACCTGACGGTTTAATTCTTGGCAAAGCTTTGGGTGGTGGCCTGCTTCCCGTTTCGGCATTCCTTAGCTCAAAAGAAGTTATGAATCATTTTAATCCAGGCTCTCATGGTTCTACATTCGGTGGAAATCCTTTGGCTGCACGAGTTGCCTCAAAAGCACTTGATTTGCTGTTCGAGGATAATTTAATTGAGAATAGCAAAGTTATGGGGTCATATTTAAAAACTCAACTTTCTGAGATGAATCATAATTTTATTAAAGAAATTAGAGGAAAAGGTTTATGGATTGGTGTTGAATTAGACTCGGGCATATCTGCTAAAAAGATCTGTTTATCTCTTATGGAAGAGGGCATATTAGCAAAAGAAACTCATGAGACTGTTATTAGATTTGCCCCTCCTTTAGTAATTAAAAAAGATGAAATAGATTGGGCTTTAAACAAAATAGATAAAGTTTTTCAGGAATATAAGTAGTATGAAATATCCATTCAAAATAAAAGATCAAGATATTAAAAAATATTTATTTGAACTTAAAGAGTCTTGCATTATTGAGCATGAAGATAATTGGTTTAAAGAAAAATCTCATACAAAATTATATCCCAATCTTGAAGAAGCAAAATTAAAAGTCTCTAAACCATACTATTGGATTCTAAATGCTATCGATAAATATGAAGATAAAGAGTGTGAAGACGAAGAACTCGCATTAGTTGAATTGGGACAATTAGTTTTTAAAACAAACTATTACTCACAAAAACTGACATCTGAAACAGAAAATATTGAGGCAAAAAAAGATCTTTCAAACTTACTTTTTAATTTAGATATATCAGTAGATGTAATCGCAGATCAAATGATATCTATGGATACACCCAAATATGCAAGGTTAGAGGTAAACAAAGAGAAGGCAATCAAACAAATATCTGAATGGATTAAGTAATATTGGCTACAGATTTTCAAAAAAAGGTTTGGGAAGAGATTGATAAGATTCCATATGGAAAAACAGTCACTTACAAAGAGATAGCCAAGAAAATTGGAAGGCCTAATGCTTTTAGGGCTGTTGCAAATGCATGTGGAAAAAATCCATTACCTATAATAAGACCTTGCCATAGAGTTATATGTTCAGATGGAAGTATTGGCGGGTATAGCGCCTCTGGAGGCGCTAAAATGAAAATGAAGCTATTAAAAGAAGAAAGAGATAGTGCTTAGCTATCCAGAGCTTTATTCACTTTCCAGTTTATAAATTTTAAATGATTTTTGTAGGAATCATCTCCGTAAGGTCTCTTAGAAAATTTTTCAATCTCAATCAATGATGAGTAAATAGCAGATTTTGAAATTTCATCATATTCTTTGTCAGACAAAGCATCAATAAGCCCATCAACATATTTTGATTGCAGGTTCATTTTAAAAGTGCTTGGGTTTTCTTTTTGAACAAAGATGCCGTTATAGAGATCATTAAGAACCTCATGCGGCATATAAGTGTTACCGTATTGTGCGCTATCTACAAGCCTTTGCATCACTTTAGGATGAAGGATATGTGCCAAAACTCTTCCTTGCATTCCTAGAACCAGTTCATGAAGTTGAGGATCTTCATTTCCATTGCTAGGAGAATAAGCAGCTCTTTTTTGACTTTGCAAAAATTTAAGTAAATCAGGATCAAAGGTAAATGCATCATTCGATAAAAGCTTAGAATTTATAAGACTCATAGCATTTTTTTGATCATCATAAGGCACTGCTTCAAATGGTGTAATATTAGCTTGGCCATTAACCATTCTATTTGAATATACTCCTCCAATAAGCCTTGAAACACCTTCCATAAATCTTCCTTTTTCTCTAGTTAGGCTTAAGAAAGTAGATCTGAATTCTGTTGAGGTTTCTCCATCATTTAAATAAATCGAAGGCAATTCTTTAATTTTTGAATTTAAAATATCTATTCTTTGTGAAGTGTAAGTAACCGGATCACTTGAAAGGTCATACCTTTTTGCTCTTGGATCAATATTTGATCCTGGTGATCCCATAGCATCTCCATCAGTGCCAAATATATATTCTGGCAAGATAGATTGAGATAAAATTTTATTTTTTTCATCATCACTTAAATTTGGAGTGTATCCAAATTTAATAGCCCACTTATCATATGATCCTGGAGAATGAGGGAAATAATTACCTTGTTTAATTCCTTCAGGAGCAATATTTATAGGATCATAATCCATAACGGAACCTATATGGCTTTTGCCTGTAATGCTTGTATCGTGAATATCCTCTGCATTATAAATCCAAGAAGATTTAAAATTATGTCTTAAACCTAGAGTGTGCCCAACCTCATGCATTGTTAATGAAACAATCCATTGCTCTAAAGGATCATTATCTTCTGTATAACCCCAAAGTTTTCTATATGTATAACCTCTTTTGATAGCATTAAACTCTTGGACTATATCTGCAGCAATAATTTCTCCTGTTCTTGGGTTGGCAATACTTGGACCATAACCAGAATATCGAGGACTTGGGGTGGAGGCCCATCTAACAACATTGTACTGAACATCGCCTGCGTCCCAATCAGCATCATCAGGTTGAATTTTTGCAACAATTGCATTTTTAAAACCAGCTTCTTCAAAAGCTTCATTCCACCCCTCAATGCCTTTAACAACAAAAGGTCTTATTTCCTCAGGAGTTGAATTCTCTACCCAAAATACTATAGGCTTAACTGGCTCGGAAAGTTCAGCATCAGGATTTTTTTTAACCAGTCTCCATCTATTCATAAGATCTCTTGCTGGGTAGCTGTCATATGTTGAAAGGTCGGTAACTTTTTCAGAGAAGTAACCAATTCTTTGGTCTGCAATCCTAGTTTCAAAGTTATCATCTGGCATTTCAACAAACAAATGCCTTGCAGAAATAAATGTGTATCTTTTGTCAGCTACTGCATCTATTGCACCAGAAGGTTTTGGTTTTGGATTAAAAAATCCATAATTAATTTCAACAGCTGTATTTTTTGGGTAATTTCTTATGTCAGCTATGTATGTTTTTTCTTTGCTAAGTTTTCCAATATCTAAGTCATAATATTCCATAAATTCTCTTGGAATATTAGGTGTAACACTTGTAAGAATTTCACTTAGAAATAATTTATCAGCACTTATTAAATATTTATCTTCCTCTTTAACTTCAATCTTAAACCTTCCCATGAAAGCTTCTATTATGTTTGTAAGCCTTGATTGAGAAATTTTATTTGGTTCATCGTACGTAAATTTTGTATTTATTTTATAAAGCCCAATATCATCTTTAAATTCTCTAAATTCGAGTATTGAGCCATCTCCAAGAGAGCCACCACTAGCACCAACAGCTTGAGGACCATTTAAAATATAAGTGAAATAAATAAATTCTTTATTAAGTTTTTCTTTCTCAATGATTAAATAATATTTATCTTTTTCTGTTTCATGAAGAATATTCATGAAGCCTTCTATTTTTTTATATTCACCATCTTCAATAAACTCTTCTATTGTTTCAAATTCTTTTTTTTCATTCTTTTTATCTTTCTTTTGCTCTGTAGCTTCAGAAGATTCCTTATCTTCTATTTTATTATCATCAGCATGAAGATTTTCATTAGAAAATACTAGAATACAGCCAAGCACTGTGAGTAAAAACTTATTTAGATTTTGATTTAATAACTTCATATTATTTTTCTCTTCTTTATTTATTGTTAGCTGATTATTCTATCTTAGAAATATATATACTGATAGTATATACATCATGACTGATTCATATGCATTAATAACAGGAGCTTCCTCTGGCATAGGCTTGGAGATTGCTAATTGCTTAGCTGAAAAAGGTTTTAATTTAATTTTAACTGCTAGAAGAGAAAACATTCTAGAGATTGCTTCTAGAGATATTTCTGAAAAATACAAAGTTAAAGTTGATTTTGTTTCATCAGATTTAAGCGACTCTAGCGCTCCTGATCAAATATTCAATTTCTGTGTTAGCAAGGGTTATCAAGTTGATATTTTAGTAAATAATGCTGGTTATGGTATTAAAACTTCATTCCATAAAACATCTATGGATGATGAAGAGAAATTTATTAGGGTGCTGGGCATCTCTGTAATAGCCATGACAAAGATTTTTTTACCTGACATGATTATGAGAGGCTCAGGAAAGATTATGGTTGTTTCATCTGTAGCTGCCTTTTCACCACCATCCTCTATTCAGGCTCTATATGGACCAATTAAAACATTTATGAATAGGTTTAGTGACTCTATAAACATAAATTACAATCACAAAGGAATTACCTCTACTGCTGTTTGCCCTGGATTTACTGTGACTGGATTTCACACAGCTAGTGGAGTTCAAGATGAAATGGACAGGGTTCCAAAATTTATGAAGTTTTCAGCAAAAAGAGTTGCATCTGAGGCAGTTGAAGCAACTTTATCTGGAAAATCATTATGTGTTCCTACCAAGACATACAAGATTCTTGTATTTATTCTAAAACATATTCCAGAATCTGTTATGTCAATATTTGGTAAAGGTCTTGCACCTGGCAGGTACGACAAAAAATAGATTAAATATTGAGTATAGTATCGGACACGAAAGCATTTGATTTTCTTTCTTGACCAAATGAAGACATAGGGCCATGGCCTGGAATAAAGTTTACGTCGTGACCTAATGGCCACAATTTATCTTTAATAGAATCTATTAATTGTTGATGATTGCCTCCAGGCAAATCAGTTCTGCCAATTGATCCTTGAAATAACACATCCCCAACTATAGCTAATTTATTCTCATGACTATAGAAAATGATATGTCCAGGAGTATGTCCAGGGCAAAAATAAACTTTTAAGATTTGATTCCCAATTGTTACATGATCGCCTTCGTCCAACCATTTATTAGGAGCACAATTTTGTGCAAGCATGCCAAACATTTCTCCCTGTCTTTTAAGATCATCTAATAGAAATTTATCTGCTAAATGAGGCCCTTCAATTTCTAAATTTAATATTTCAGATAATTCATTAGCGCCGCCAGCATGATCAATATGGCCATGTGTAAGTAGAATTTTTTCAGGTATAAGATCTTCTTGCTTAGCTTTCTCTAGAATTATTTCTATATCGCCACCAGGGTCAACAAATGCACATTTTTTTGTTTCAGCACAATAAACTATTGAAGCATTTTGAATAAAAGGAGTTACCTGAACGATTATAGTTTTAAGATGTGACATGTATTTTAATTTTTGATATTGAATTTTCATCTATCTCTAAAACTTCAAATCTATAATTTTGTATTTCAATACATAAATTAGCTTGAGGTATTTGATCTAAATATTCTGTAATAAGCCCATTTATGGTTTTTGAATTTTCTTCTGGTATAGACCAATTAATGTAGTTATTTAAATCACGAATTCTAGAGTTACCGTCTGTTAAAATTGATCCGTCTTTTAATTTAATAAACTCTTTCTCTAGCTCAATTCTGTCACTACCAAACTTGCCTGCAATTTCTTTAAAAATATCTTCAATTGTTATTAAGCCTTGAATTTCTCCATACTCATCTACAACTAGTGCCATATTTTTATCATTATCTTGAAACTCTTTTAACTGTTTCATTAAAGCAGTTGATTGAGATACAAAGTAAGTTTTTGATAATTCACCACGAACATCCTCCTTAGATTCAATCTTATCCAAAAAGTCATGTGAATCTTTTAAATGAAGGGTGCCAAGCTCATTATCAATAGAGCTCTTGAAAACAGGAAGCCTAGTATATTCTGATGATTCTATAACATCCTTATTTTTTTTATAACCTAAATCAATATCAATACCTATAACTTCAGAAGTGGGCGTCATGATATCTTCAACCACAAGTTCTTCCATTCCCAAAATAGAAGAAAGCATACCTCTATATTGTTTAGGAATCAGATCACCAGATTCATCTAATAAAGTTTTGAGTTCTTGAGTGTTTAGATTGTCGTTATCTTTTGCATCTTTAACATCAATATTAAAAATCTTTAGAACTTTTGAGCTTATATAGTTTGTTATAGCTATAAGAGGTCTAAGAACATAAAGAAGTATTTTAAGTAAAAGAGATGATCTTTTAGCAAAACTTTCAGGTTTTACAGCAGCCATTGTTTTGGGCGTTATCTCAGAGAAAATAAGTATAAATGCAGTTAACAAAACTGCACCAAGCAAGACATTACCACCAAAATAATTCAACATAATTATAGTAACTATTGATGAGGCCAATATATTTGCAAAATTATTTCCAACCAGAATAGTTGCCAACAATAGATCAGGCTTTTTAAGAAGTTTTAGTGCTCTTTTTGCACCACTGTCTGGTTTTTTTGAAAGGTTTTTTAATTTAATTTTATTTGCAGCCATCATACCAGTCTCTGAGCCTGAGAAAAAAGCACTTAAAATTAGCAGGCTAATTAAAGATAGAAATAAAAATAACAAAGAGGGTTCTGATTCCATTAACTAATTATAAATCAAATATGAGTTTGCAAGGTAGGCAATAAGGACCGCCCACATAGATACGAATAAGCCTCTAGTGGCATATTTTATAGGATAGTTAAAAAATTTTATTCCTATGATAGTTAATAAATAAATAATCCAAGCAATAACAGTAAATACAGTTTTTATAATTAAATTATTGGTAAAGATTGATTGAATAGCAAAACCGGATACTAAAGCCAGGGATAAGAAAAATAATCCTACACCTAGTATTTTAAATACAAGCTTATAACTTCTTTCTATTGGAAAAGATTCTGAATTTTGGAAAAGACCTAATTTAATTTTTCTAACATTTCTTTCTAATAAAACTATTTCATAGTAGGAGATAAATAAAATTATTAAGCTCAAACCTGTAACTAAAAAATGAATTGTTGGAAGCAATGTTATAGATTGATACAAAAAAAGATACATCAATATATATGATAAAGAGGCAACTAAACTCGAGATATATAAAGATGAAGATCTTTTTACAGATATCCGCATAATAAAATATAGCACTATAGATATAGTTACTTGTGTAATGAAATTCATATTAGTTGTGGATAATTAAAAACTTTATATATTAATACTATCAATATTATCAAGGTTAACCTAAAATACACATCTTTTTTAACATTTAGAATATATTAATAAATATGGTAATTATAAGATTGGCAAGAAGTGGGGCAAAGAAAAACCCTTATTACTTTATAACTGTTGCAGATGAAAGACGTCCAAGAGATGGTAAATTCATTGAAAGATTAGGATTTTTTAATCCTTCTGCTAGCGGGCAAGAAGAAAGATTAAGGCTTGACCTAGATAAACTCAATGAATGGGTTTCCAAAGGCGCCCAAGTTAGTGATAGAGTTCAAACTCTTGTTAAAGAAGCAAACTTATCTCCAGAAGAACTTCAAGCTAAATTAGATGCTAAAAAAGCAAAAGCAGATGCTAAAAAAGCCGCTATTGAAGCAAGACTAGCCAAAGAAGCAGAAGAAAAAGCTGCAGAAGAAGCTGCTGCAAAGGCTGAAGAAGAAGCACCAGCTGAAGAAGCTCCTGCTGAAGAGGAAGCACCAGCTGAAGAAGTAGTTGCTGAAGAAGTAGTTGCTGAAGAAGCTCCTGCTGAAGAGGAAGCACCAGCTGAAGAAGCTCCTGCTGAAGAGGAAGCACCAGCTGAAGAAGTAGTTGCTGAAGAAGTAGTTGCTGAAGAAGCTCCTGCTG
>Ga0213869_10000798_pt1 | contig 24559 bp, 4 predicted proteins | sample PICome_10_FD_160083 | JGI IMG/M metagenome (GOLD analysis project Ga0213869, IMG submission 160083) | Coastal seawater microbial communities near Pivers Island, North Carolina, United States - PICO132 | ecosystem: Environmental > Aquatic > Marine > Coastal | place: USA: North Carolina...
GATAGTGTTGATGCAGGAAGTACGGTAACTGATACTACAAATAGTGCTGGAACTTTAGTTTCAGATGACACGGATCCAGATACAAGCTCAAGCTTATATGTAACAAAAATTACTGGTAATGGAAATACATCAAACGTAACTTATAATTCAACAAAAACATCTAATGCAGCAACCATTGTTGGTTCTAAAGGTACCTTAACATTTGGTTCAGATGGTAGTTATTCTTATGCTGCAAACTCTAATGCAACACCAGGAGACGATGTTTTTACTTACACTTTAACTGATGGAACCGCTACTACGACTTCAACATTAACTATTACAATTAATAATGCTGCACCAAGTGCAACAGTAGATACGGGTTATATCCAAGAAGGTAAAACATTAACTGTAGCAAATGGAGCATCTGCTAATGATGCTGATAGTAGCTCAAACAATAATGATGCAACAGGTGATCATACAGGTGATGTTCTTGGAAATGATACTGATGCCAATGGTGATAGTTTAACCATTACAACTTACACACATACAAGTTCAGCAGGACAAGGTGGAGCAAATACAACACCAGGTTCTCCTGCAAATGGTACAGCTGGAACGGATAGTGTTGCAGGTACTTATGGTACATTAGATTTAGAAGCAAATGGTTCTTATACTTATACAGCAAATTCCAACATTACTAATTTAGATGTAGATGATGAAACATTTACCGATGTCTTTACTTACACTGTCTCAGATGGCAATGGTGGAACAGCTACTGCAACTATTACAATTACCATAGAAGCTTCAGGAGATGTAACAGCACGTAATGATACGGGTACTGTAAATGAAGATGCAACGTTAACTGTTTCAGATGGTAATAATGTTAACAGTATTACAACTGCTGCAACCACATATAGTGCAGATGATGCTAAGAGTATTAGTGATCAAGAAAATAATGCTGCTGGACTTGCTTTTAGCAAAGATGGTTTAAAAATGTTTCATGCAGGAAATGATAATGATGATATTCATGAATACACTTTAACATCGGCATTTGATGTATCGTCAGCTTCCTATGTAGATTCTTTAGATGTTTCTGCAAGAGATGCTGAAATTTTTGGTATAACTTTTAACAATGACGGAACTAAGTTATATTTCACTGGTGCTAACTCAGCTGATGCAGTTTTCCAATATACTTTAAGTACAGCTTACGATATTTCATCAGGAACGTACGATAATGTTAGTTTATCTGCTGTAGACAGTAGACCTTGTGGAATTCGTTTTAATAATGATGGAACAAAATTATTTATATCTGGATTTGCAACTGCACGAATTGAAGAATATTCTCTATCAACAGCATTTAATTTAGCTACTGCTTCATATACAGGTAATAGTGAAAGATTAAATACATCAACTTATGAAACTAGTCCTAGAGACATTGAGTTTAATAGTGATGGAACAAGATTATTTATTACTGGAGGAAATGGTGATGATATTACTGAATATGAATTATCTACTGCTTTTGATGTTTCTACAGCAACATATCATGGAGAATACGATACGTCATCACAAGACGGAAACACTTTTAGTTTAAGGTTTAATAACGATGGATCTAAAATGTTTATGTTGGGTTATAATTCAGATAAAGTTCATGAATATAATTTAGCTAGTCCTTATAATTTAATAGATATTTCAGGTGAACATTCAGGAGATGTCATTAACACAAGTTCAACTGCTAATTATGATACAGACCCTGACAGCGATACACTAACCGTTACAGCTATTCGAACAGGTTCAAGTGAGGGATCTGGTACTGCAGGATCTGTTGGTTCAGCTTTAACAGGAACTTATGGTCAATTAACAATTGCTGCAAATGGATCATATACTTATGTTGCAAATCAAGATGCAGCGGATGCATTGGATCCAGGTGATGTGGTTACTGATACTTTTAATTATACAGTTTCAGATGGACAAGGTGAAACCGATATTGCAGTTTTAACTATTACTGTTAATGGAATTAATGATGCACCTGTTGCAGATGCTGAAACAGGTTCAGTTGATATAAGTCAAACTTTAACAGTCACTGATGGTACTTCAGATCTTTTACATGGAGATACGGATGCAGATGCTAGTGCTTCATTAAGTGTATCTAGTATTGTTGCAACTACAGCAAGTGGAAGTGCAACTGCTGTTAATCCAGGAACTGCTTATAATTCAGGTTACACATCAGTAACTGGTAGTAAGGGAACTTTAAGAGTTGGTGCAGATGGTACTTATCAATATATTGCAGGTTCAAGCACTGGAACGGATGTTTTTACTTACACATTATCTGATGGAACAGCAACACATACAGCTACCTTAACAATTACTGTTAGTGGTAATAATGCTCCAACAGCAGTTAACGATACAGATGCTGTAAATGAGGATGCTACTATAACTGAAAGCTCAGGATCAGAATTATTAGTTGCAGATGATACAGATGCAGATAGCGATACTTTAACTGTTACTCAAATTAAAGTCACAGGTGGATCAAATAGTTCGGTTGCAGGAAGTAGTACTTATAATAGCAATTTTACTACAGTTACTGGAACTTACGGAACATTAAAAGTAGGAGCTGATGGTTCTTACACTTATGTAGCTGATCAATCTGCAGCAGATGATTTAGACGCAAGTGATACTGTTACAGATAGTTTTACGTATACTGTTTCAGATGGAACAGATACTGATACTGCAACATTAATTATTACTGTAACAGGTGTCAATGATGCCCCAGTTGCAGACGATGAAACGGGAGCTGTTAATGAAGATGCAACACTAACCGTTACCGATGGAACGTCAGATGTTTTACATGGAGATACGGATGCAGATGACAGTGCATCTTTAACAGCAACAACTTATTCTCATACTTCAGCTACAAATCAAAGTGGTGGAAGTGCCTCATCTGGAAACGGCAATAGTGGAACAGCAGGATCAAGTGCTGTTGTAGGTTATTATGGTACATTAACTCTAGCAGCGGATGGAACGTATACTTATGCAGCTGATCAAAGTGCTGCAGATCTTTTAGATGCAAGCGATACAGTTACTGATGTTTTTACATACACACTATCAGATGGAACTGCAACTGATACAGCAACAATTACAATAACAGTGACCGGAGTGAATGATGCTCCAGTTGCACAAAATGACACTGGTACAGTGAATGAAGATGCAACGTTAACAGTTTCAAATAGTGGTAATGCTACAAGTGTTGCGGGTGCTTCACATGATGGAACTCCTTATGCAATTAATGAAGGTTCAATACGTTCTTTAACATTTAATCATGATGGTACTAAAATGTTTGTTGTTCATGCTAGTACACCAGCTGTTATCTCTGAACATGCTTTAACGACTGCTTTTGATATAACAACAGCTTCTCAAAGTACTACATATGATGTTAGTTCTCACACAACTAGTCCACGTGGTTTAAGATTTAACAGTGATGGTACTAAGCTTTATTTAAACTCTGATCAAAACTCTAACAAAAAAGTTTATGAATTTTCTTTATCTACCGCTTATGACATATCTTCATTATCATCACCTTCTTCAACTGTTGTTAGCGGTCAAGATGGAAATCCTAGAGGTATAGCTTTTAATACTGATGGAAGTAAAATGTTTTTACTTGGAGATAGCAATGATACTGTTTATGAATATTCTCTTTCAACAGCTTTTGATACTACGACAATTTCATACACAAGTAGAAGTTTAGATTTTAGTTCAAAAGAAGTTACTCCTAGAGGACTTTCATTCAATTCAACAGGTACAAAATTATTTATCACAGGACAAAATAGTGATGATATTTTAGAATACGATTTAAGCACTGGTTTTAACTTATCTACTGCATCATTCAATGGTGCATATGACATGACTGGTACAGTTTCATCACCAAATGATGTTGTGTTTAATAATGATGGAACTAAAGCATTTATAGGACAAACAGGTTCAAATAAAATTTTTTCTTTTTCACTTTCAAGCCCATACAGTTTAGTTGATATAACAGGTGAAAATACAGGAGATGTGCTTGATACAAGCTCTTCATCAAACTCAGATAGCGATGCTGACGATAGTGCTTCACTAGTAGTTTCAGCAATTAGAGTTGGATCAAGTGAAGGAGCAGGTACAGCAGGTTCAATCGGATCTGCTTTAACAGGTACTTATGGTCAATTAACCATTGCAGCCAATGGTTCTTATACTTATGTAGCCAATCAAGATGCAGCGGATGCATTGGATGCAGGTGATATTGTAACCGATAGTTTTAATTATACCGTTTCAGATGGAACGGCAACTGATACAGCGGTTATTACTATAACAGTTATTGGTGTTAATGATGCACCAACGGCTTCAAATGGAACTGTTAATATCAATGAAAACAATCAAGTATCTTCAGCAGGGGACAGAACTCCATCCAATATTACAAAACTTTTTGCATTAAGTGATTTTAACTTCGCTGACGATGATACAAGTGGAAGTTTAACAAAAGTTAAAATTACTACATTAGAAAGTGCTGGTGCTTTAGAACGCTATAATGGATCATCTTGGGCAGATGTTACTTTAAACCAAGAAATTTCAGCAATAGATATTAGTAGTAATAGATTAAGATTTACTCCAGTAGCAAACTCTGAAAGTAATCCAACGTTTGGTTTTAAAGTTCATGATGGAACAGCTTACAGTTCATCAGCTTATACCATGACAATATCTGTTAACGCTGCACCAGATGTTACAGATGCAACAGTTGGATCAACAGTTGCCGCAGGTGCCACAAGTTCAGGTGATGTTCATGATGGTGTTGCTGATAGTGATGATGCTGATAGTGTTTTAGTGGTAACTGGCGTTGCGTCTGGAAATGAAAGTTCAAATAATACAATTATTACAAATAATACTGGGGTTGGTTCTGCAGTATCTGGAACTTATGGTTCATTAAATATTGCTGCAAATGGAACTTATACTTATACAGCAAGCTCAACAAATAATATCGCCTTCGGTGCAACTGCAACAGACATTTTTACATTTACAACTCGTGATGATGAAACAGCCTCTGGTTCTTTTGCTTATGATGTAGGTACTATTACTTTCACCGTTGCGAGTTCAATTTCTTTAACAGATGATACGGATAGTGTTAATGAAGATGCAACAATTACTAAAACTGGTTCTCAAGACGATGTGTTAAATGATGATGCTGCTGATACCAATGGATTAGTAGTCACTCATATTAAAAAAGATGGTGGATCGAATTCAACAGTTGCTGGTAGTAGCACTTATACATCTAACGGAACTTCTGTTACGGGTACCTATGGTACTTTAGTAATTGGTGCGGATGGTTCTTATACTTATACAGCCGATCAAAGTGCTGCTGATGATTTAGATTTAAATGATCAAGTAACTGATGTATTTGTCTATACGGCAGATGGTGCTACAGCAAATTTAACTATTACAGTGACTGGTATCAATGATGCTCCAGTTGCAACAAATGATACTGGTTCAGTTAATGAAGATGCTACTTTGTCAGTTAGCAATGGTTCAGGAGATATCATTGATAATAATGATACCGATGCTGATGATAGCGCAAGTTTAGTGGTGTCTGCTGTAAGAATTGGTGGAGTAGAAGGTAGTGGAACTGCAGGAACTGTAGGTCAAGCTTTAACAGGAACGTATGGTCAATTAACTTTAAATGCAAATGGATCCTATTCATATGTTGCAAACCAAGATGCAGCTGATGACCTTGATGCAAGTGATCAGGTAACTGATGTATTTAATTATACATTAAGTGATGGAACAGCAACAGACACTGCAACAATTACAATAACAGTTACAGGGATCAATGACGCACCAGTTGCAGATAATGAAACAGGGGCAGTAAATGAAGATGCAACATTAACCGTTTCAGATGGAACTTCAGATGTTTTACATGGAGATACGGATGCTGATGACAGCGCATCTTTAACAGTTTCAGCAATTAGAACTGGAGCTGAAGGCGGAAGTGGAACCTCAGGCTCAATTGGCTCTGGTTTAACTGGTACTTATGGAACTTTAACTTTAGCAAGTGATGGAACATATACATATGTAGCCGATCAAAGTGCTGCTGATGATTTAGATGCCTCAGATACTGCAACAGATGTTTTTACCTATACAGTTTCAGATGGAACGGCAACTGATACCGGAACGATTACTATAACAGTGACAGGTATCAATGATGCTCCAGTTGCAGTTGATGATACTGATGCTGTTAACGAAGATGCGACAGTTACAAGAAGTTCAGGATCAAGTTTATTAATGGATGATGATAGTGATGCTGATGACGATGATGCATTTACAGTTACACAAATAGCAGTAACAGGTGGATCAAATAGTTCAGTTACTGGAAGTAGTACTTATAACAATAATTTTACCTCAGTTACTGGAACTTATGGAACATTAAAAGTTGGTGCAGATGGAACATATACTTACATTGCAGATCAATCAGCGTCAGACGATTTAGATGCTTCAGACACTGCAACAGATAGTTTCACATATACAATATCGGATGGAACAGCAACAGACACTGCAACATTAATCTTTACAGTAACTGGTGTTAATGATGTACCAACTGCATCAAACAATACAGTTTCAACACAAGAGGATACCCCTTACGTATTTTCAACTTCTGACTTTGGATACACAGATGCAGATGATGATGATGCGTTAGTAAGTGTAAAAATTACAACTTTAGAAGATGCTGGTGCATTACAATATTATAATGGATCAGCTTGGGTAGATGTAACTTTAAATCAAGTTATTACTGCAACCGACATTGCTGCTAATAAATTGAGATTTAACCCAGCTACAAATGAAAATGGATCTTCATACACTACTTTTAATTTTACAGTAAATGATGGTGATGCAGACAGTGCAACACCAAATACAATTACGGTAAATGTTACTGCTGTTAATGATGTGCCTGTTGCAGATGATGAAACAGGAGCTGTGAATGAAGATGCAACATTAACAGTCACCGATGGAACTTCAGATGTTTTACATGGAGATACCGATGCAGATAGTGATACTTTAACAGTTACAACTTATTCTCATACATCAGCTACAAATCAAAGTGGTGGAAGTGCATCATCTGGAAACGGTAATAGTGGAACAGCAGGATCAAGTGCTGTTGTAGGTTATTATGGTACATTAACTCTAGCAGCGGATGGAACTTATACTTATGCAGCTGATCAAAGTGCTTCAGATGATTTAGACGCTTCAGACACTGCAACAGATGTATTTACCTATACAGTTTCAGATGGAACCGCAACGGATACAGCAACAATTACAATTACTATTACTGGTGTTAACGATGCTCCAGTTGCAGTCAACGATACTGATGCAGTTAACGAAGATGCAACAGTTACCAGAACTTCTGGTAATAATTTATTAATGGCTGATGACAGCGATGCTGATGATGATGATAGTTTTACCGTAACTCAAATAGGAGTAACAGGTGGATCAAATAGTTCAGTTGCTGGAAGTAGTACTTATAACAATAATTTTACTTCAGTTACTGGAACTTATGGAACATTAAAAGTTGGTGCTGATGGTACTTATACTTATGCTGCTGATCAAAGTGCTGCTGATGATTTAGATTTAAACGACCAAGTAACAGATAGTTTTACTTATACAGTTTCAGATGGAACAGCTACGGATACAGCTACTTTAATCTTTACGGTTACAGGAATTAACGATGCTCCAGTTGCAGTCAACGATACTGATGCTGTAAATGAAGATGCGACAGTTACCAGAAGTTCAGGCTCAAGTTTATTAATGGCAGATGATAGTGATGCTGATGATGATGATGCATTTACAGTTACACAAATAGCAGTAACAGGCGGATCAAATAACGCAGTTACTGCAAGCAGCACTTACAATTCTGGTTCACCAGAAACAGTAACAGGAACTTATGGTACACTTACTGTTGGTGCAGATGGAACATATACTTACATTGCAGATCAATCAGCGTCAGACGATTTAGATGCTTCAGACACTGCAACAGATAGTTTCACATATACAATATCGGATGGAACAGCAACAGACACTGCAACATTAATCTTTACAGTAACCGGAATTAATGATGTGCCAACTGCATCTGATAATGCAGTTACTACAAGCGAAGATACCCCTTATGTATTTTCAACTTCTGACTTTGGATACACAGATGCAGATGATGATGACGCATTAGTAAGTGTAAAAATTACAACTTTAGAAGACGCTGGTGCCTTACAATATTATAATGGTAGCGCTTGGGTAGATGTAACTTTAAATCAAGTAATAACAGCAACCGACATTGCTGCTAATAAATTGAGATTTAACCCAGCTACTAATGAAAATGGTTCGCCTTACACTACTTTTAATTTTACAGTAAATGATGGGGATGCAGATAGCGCAACTCCAAATACAATTACGGTAAATGTTACAAATGTAAATAACGCACCTGTTGCAGATAATGAAACTAATTCAGTTAATGAAGATGCAACAGTCACAGTCACAGATGGAACGTCTGATGTTTTACATGGAGATACGGATGCAGATAGTGGTGATACCTTAACAGTAACTCAAATTGCAGTAACAGGTGGATCAAATAGTTCAGTTGCTGGAAGCAGTGCTTATAACAGCAATTTTACTTCAATTACTGGAACTTATGGAACATTAAAAATAGGAGCTAATGGAACATATACTTATGTAGCTGATCAATCAGCGTCTGATGATTTAGATGCCTCAGATACTGCAACTGATAGTTTTACTTATACAGTTTCAGATGGAACAGCGACAGACACTGCAACATTAATCTTTACAGTAACAGGAATTAACGATGCTCCAGTTGCAGTCAACGATACTGATGCAGTTAACGAAGATGCAACAGTTACCAGAACTTCTGGTGATAATTTATTAATGGCTGATGACAGCGATGCTGATGATGATGATAGTTTCACAGTAACTCAAATAGCAGTTACTGGTAGCTCTGATAACGCAGTTACTGCAAATAGTACTTATAATTCTGGTTCACCAGAAACAGTAACAGGAACTTATGGTACACTTACTGTTGGTGCTAATGGAACATATACATATGTAGCTGATCAAAATGCTGCTGATGATTTAGATTTAAACGACCAAGTAACAGATAGTTTCACATATACAATATCGGATGGAACAGCAACAGACACTGCAACATTAATCTTTACAGTAACCGGAATTAATGACGCTCCAGTTGCACAAAATGATGTAGGAGTTATTGTTGAAGATGGAACTTTAACAGTTTCAAATGGTGCTAATGCCAATTTATCAGGAAGTTATGATGCAACAGGTGAACATTCTGGTGATGTAATTGATACTAGCTCAAGTTCTCATACAGATAGTGATGCAGATGCTAGTGCATCTCTAACAGTTACTGCAATTAGAGTAGGCTCTTCAGAAGGTTCAGGAACAGCAGGATCTATTGGTTCAGCTTTAACGGGAACGTATGGTCAATTAACCATTGCAGCAGATGGAAGTTATTCATATGTAGCCAATCAAGCTGCAGCGGATGCATTAGATGCAGGCGACTCAGTCACAGACTCATTTAATTATACATTATCAGATGGAACGGCAACAGATATTGGCGTTATTACAATTACAATTCTTGGAGCAAACGATGCTCCTGTTGCTAATAACGATACTGGTTCAGTAAATGAAGACGCAACCTTGACAGTTTCCTCAGCTTCAAGTGGAGTTACACAAGATAACGATACAGATGTAGATGGTGATGATACAGTTTCATCTTTAACAGTTACACAAATAGCTGTTACTGGAAGTTCAAACTCAAGTGTTACTTCAAGTACTACTTATTCTAATGGAACTTCTGTAACGGGAACTTATGGTACACTGGTTATTGGCGCAAATGGTACTTATACATATGTAGCCGATCAAAGTGCTGCAGATGATTTAGATTTAAATGATACTGCAACAGATAGTTTCACTTACACAGTTTCAGACGGAACAACAACAGACACTGCAACATTAATCTTTACAGTGACAGGTATCAATGATGCTCCAGTTGCAGTTAACGATACTGATGCTGTTAACGAAGATGCAACAGTAACCAGAAGTTCAGGTGATAATTTATTAATGGCAGATGATAGTGATGCTGATGATGATGATAGTTTTACCGTTACACAAATTGCAGTAACAGGCGGATCAAATTCAAGTGTAAATTCAAGCACTACTTATTCTAATGGAACTTCAGTAACTGGAACATACGGTACTCTAGTTCTTGGAGCTGACGGATCATATACATATGAAGCAGATCAAAGTGCTGCTGATGATTTAGATTTAAACGACCAAGTAACAGATAGTTTTACATATACAATATCGGATGGAACGGCAACAGACACCGCAACATTAATCTTTACTGTAACAGGCATTAACGATGCTCCAGTTGCAGTTAACGATACTGATGCTGTAAATGAAGATGCCACAGTTACAAGAACTTCAGGCGATAGTTTATTAATGGCAGATGATAGTGATGCTGATGATGATGATGCATTTACAGTAACTCAAATTGCAGTAACAGGTGGATCAAATAGTTCAGTTGCCGGAAGTAGCACTTATAACAACAATTTTACTTCAATTACTGGAACTTATGGAACATTAAAAGTTGGTGCTGATGGAACATATACATATGTAGCCGATCAAAGTGCTGCTGATGATTTAGATGCTTCAGACACTGCAACAGATAGTTTCACTTACACAGTTTCAGATGGAACAGCGACAGACACTGCAACATTAATCTTTACAGTAACTGGTGTTAATGATGTACCAACAGCTTCAGATAAAACAATTTCTACTGCAGAAGATACCCCTTACGTATTTTCAACTTCTGACTTTGGATACACAGATGCAGATGATGATGATGCGTTAGTAAGTGTAAAAATTACAACTTTAGAAGATGCTGGTGCATTACAATATTATAATGGATCAGCTTGGGTAGATGTAACTTTAAATCAAGTAATAACAGCAACAGACATTGCTGCTAATAAATTAAGATTAAATCCTACTGCAGATGAAAATGGATCTCCTTATACAACAATTGGTTTTTCTGTAAATGATGGTGATGCAGATAGCGCAACTCCAAATACAATTACGGTAAACGTTACTGCTGTTAATGATGCTCCAGTAGCTGACAACGAAACTAATTCAGTGAATGAAGATGCAACAGTAACTGTGACTGATGGAACCTCAGATGTTTTACATGGAGATACTGATGTTGATAGTGGTGATACCTTAACAGTAACTCAAATTGCAGTAACAGGAGCTTCTAATTCTTCAGTTGCAAGTTCAAGTTCATATAATTCTAATGGTAGATCAGTAACGGGTACATATGGTACTTTAACTATAGGCGCTGATGGTACTTATACTTATGTTGCAGATCAAAGTGCTGCTGATGATTTAGATGCCTCAGACACTGCAACAGATAGTTTTACTTATACAGTTTCAGACGGAACAACAACAGACACTGCGACATTAATCTTTACGGTAACAGGAATTAACGATGCTCCAGTTGCAGTCAACGATACTGATGCTGTTAACGAAGATGCGACAGTTACCAGAAGTTCAGGCTCAAGTTTATTAATGGCAGATGACAGCGATGCTGATGATGATGATAGTTTTACCGTAACTCAAATTGCAGTAACAGGTGGATCAAACAGTTCAGTTGCCGGAAGTAGCACTTATAACAACAATTTTACTTCAATTACTGGAACTTATGGAACATTAAAAGTTGGAGCTGATGGTACTTATACTTACGTTGCAGATCAATCAGCGTCAGACGATTTAGATGCAAGTGATGCTGCAACAGATAGTTTTACTTATACAATATCGGATGGGGATGCCACTGATACAGCTACTTTAATCTTTACAGTGACAGGTATCAATGATGCTCCCGTTGCAGTCAACGATACTGATACATTAAATGAAGATGCCACAGTAACCAGAAGTTCAGGCTCAAGTTTATTAATGGCAGATGACAGCGATGCTGATGATGATGATAGTTTTACCGTAACTCAAATTGCAGTAACAGGTGGATCAAACAGTTCAGTTGCAAGCTCAAGTTCTTATAATTCAAGTGGAACTCAAGTTACAGGTACATACGGTACACTTACTGTTGGTGCTGATGGTACTTATACATATGTAGCCGATCAAAGTGCAGCTGATGATTTAGATGCCTCAGACACTGCAACAGATAGTTTCACTTACACAATTTCAGATGGTGATACTACTGACACTGCAACATTAATCTTTACAGTAACCGGAATTAATGATGTGCCAACTGCATCTGATAATGTAGTTACTACAAACGAAGATACCCCTTATGTATTTTCAGCATCAGATTTTGGATACACAGATGCAGATGATGATGATGCATTAGTAAGTGTAAAAATTACAACTTTAGAAGATGCTGGTGCATTACAATATAATAATGGATCAAACTGGGTAGATGTAACTTTAAATCAAGTAATAACAGCAACAGACATTGCTGCTAATAAGTTGAGATTAAATCCAGCTACTAATGAAAATGGTTCGCCTTACACTACTTTTAATTTTACAGTAAATGATGGGGATGCAAGTAGTTCAACACCTAATACTATTACGGTAAATGTAACAGCAGTTAATGATACTCCAACAGCTACTGATGATACAGCTAGTGTTAATGAAGATGCTACTACAACCATTTCATCTGCATCAAGTGGAGTAATAGATGACAATGATACAGATCCAGATTCATCAGATACTTTAACTTTAACTAACGTTGCTCATACAAATGGAAACACAGAAAGTGTTACATCGAGCACCACTTATTTAAATGGCCAATCAATTACTGGAACTTATGGTACTTTAACTATAGGCGCTGATGGTACTTATACTTATGTTGCAGATCAAAGTGCAGCTGATGATTTAGATGCTTCAGATACTGCAACAGATGTCTTTACCTATACACTATCAGATGGAACAGCAACCGATACTGCAACAATTACAATAACAGTGACCGGAGTGAACGATGCTCCCGTTGCAGTTGATGATACTGATGCTGTTAACGAAGATGCGACAGTTACCAGAAGTTCAGGATCAAGTTTATTAATGGATGATGATAGTGATGCTGATGATGATGATAGTTTTACCGTAACTCAAATTGCAGTAACAGGAGCTTCTAATTCTTCAGTTGCAAGCTCAAGTTCTTATAATAGCAATTTTACTTCAATTACTGGAACTTATGGAACATTAAAAGTTGGTGCTGATGGAACATACACTTACGTTGCAGATCAATCAGCGTCTGATGATTTAGATGCTTCAGACACTGCAACAGATAGTTTCACTTATACAGTTTCAGACGGAACAGCTACTGACACTGCAACATTAATCTTTACAGTGACAGGAATTAACGATGCTCCAGTTGCAGATAATGAAACAGGGGCAGTAAATGAAGATGCAACACTAACAGTCACCGATGGAACCTCAGATGTTTTACATGGAGATACGGATGCTGATGACAGCGCATCTTTAACAGTTTCAGCAATTAGAACTGGAGCGGAAGGCGGAAGTGGAACTGCAGGTTCAATTGGTTCTGGTTTAACTGGTAGTTATGGAACTTTAACTTTAGCAAGTGATGGAACATATACATATGTAGCCGATCAAAGTGCTGCTGATGATTTAGATGCCTCAGATACTGCAACAGATGTTTTTACCTATACAGTTTCAGATGGAACAGCGACAGACACTGCAACAATTACAATAACAGTGACAGGTATCAATGATGCTCCAGTTGCAGTTGATGATACTGATGCTGTTAACGAAGATGCAACAGTTACCAGAAGTTCAGGTGATAATTTATTAATGGCAGATGATAGTGATGCTGATGATGATGATGCATTTACAGTAACTCAAATTGCAGTAACAGGAGCTTCCAATTCTTCAGTTGCAAGCTCAAGTTCTTATAATTCAAGTGGAACTCAAGTTACAGGTACATACGGTACACTTACTGTTGGTGCTGATGGAACATACACTTACGTTGCAGATCAATCAGCGTCAGACGATTTAGATGCCTCAGACACTGCAACAGATAGTTTCACTTATACAGTTTCAGATGGTGATGCTACTGACACTGCAACATTAATCTTTACAGTAACTGGAATTAATGATGTGCCAACTGCATCAAACAATACAGTTTCAACACAAGAGGATACCCCTTACGTATTTTCAACATCAGACTTTGGCTACACAGACGCAGATGATGATGATGCATTAGTAAGTGTAAAAATTACAACATTAGAAGACGCTGGTGCGTTGCAGTATTACAATGGATCAAACTGGGTAGATGTAACTTTAAATCAAGTTATTACTGCAACCGATATCTCAAATAGTTATTTAAGATTAAATCCTACTGAAAATGAAACAGGTTCACCTTACACAACAATTGGTTTTTCTGTAAATGATGGAGATGCAGACAGTTCGTCTTCGTATACAATGACCGTTAATGTAATCAATACAAATGATGCTCCAGTAGCTGACAACGAAACTAATTCAGTAAATGAAGATGCAACAGTCACAGTCACCGATGGAACTTCAGATGTTTTACATGGAGATACGGATGCGGATAGTGACGCTTTAACAGTAACTCAAATTGCAGTAACAGGTGGATCCAATAGTTCAGTTGCTGGAAGTAGTACTTATAACAATAATTTTACCTCAGTTACTGGAACTTATGGAACATTAAAAATAGGAGCTAACGGAACATACACTTACGTTGCAGATCAATCAGCTTCTGATGATTTAGATGCTTCAGACACTGCAACAGATAGTTTCACTTACACAGTTTCAGATGGTAATGCTACTGACACTGCAACATTAATCTTTACAGTAACTGGTGTTAATGATGTGCCAACAGCATCAAACAGTACAGTTTCAACAGAAGAAGATACCCCTTATGTATTTTCAACTTCTGATTTTGGATACACAGATGCAGATGATGACGATGCATTAGTAAGTGTAAAAATTACAACATTAGAAGATGCTGGTGCGTTGCAATATTACAATGGATCAAACTGGGTAGATGTAACTTTAAATCAAGTTATTACTACAACCGATATCTCAAATAGTTATTTAAGATTAAATCCCACTGCAGATGAAAATGGATCTCCTTATACAACAATTGGTTTCTCTGTAAATGATGGTGATGCAGATAGTGCTTCTAGTTACACTATGACAATTAACGTTACTGCAACAAATGATAATCCAGTTGCTGATAATGAAACGAATACTGCAACAGAAGGCACTACTACAACAGTCACAGACGGGACTTCAGATATTCTATATGGCGATACAGATACAGAGGGAGATACATTAGAAATATCAGGCATAAGAACAGGAACAGAGTCTGGCTCTGGAACATTTGGAGCAATAGCTACAGCTTTAACTGGTACTTATGGATCTTTAACAATTAATTCAGATGGAACATATAGTTATACACCTAATGATGTTTTAGGGAGTGGAGAAACTGGAATAGATTATTTTACATATACAGTCTCTGACGGTAATGGTGGAACAGATACAGGACAACTTACTATAACGGTTACAGGTGCTAATGATGCTCCAGTTGGTGTTAATGATAGTAATACAATTGATATAGCTGCAACTTCAACTTTAACAGTCACAAACGATTCTGAAAAAGATGTGTTAACTAATGATACTGATCCAGACTCCAATGATACATCAATAGTAACGGAGATAAGAACAGGATCAACTGAAGGTGCTGGTACTGCAGGAACTTTAGGGGAGGCATTAATTGGAACTTATGGTTCTTTGATAATGAACTCAAATGGTAGCTATACATATATAGTTAATGAAGGTTTAAAAGATACATTGGATCCAGGTGAAATAGTTTATGAATATTTTAATTATACCGTTAGAGATGGCAGTGGTGTTACGGATACAAGTTCAATTGTATTAAAATTACAAAATGGTGGTGGTGTTGTTAAAGAAATTAGAGAAAAGAAAGCTGAAAGAATTATTAGAAATGAAGCTAAAATGGAAGCAAGAATTCAAGTTGAAAATACTTTCACAGAAATAAATCAATCAACAGAATTTAACTTGAATAATTTTGAATTTGAACAAACCGCAAGAAAAACAGATTATTCCCAAGGTCTTAAATTAGTTGATTTAGTTGCCGAAACAGACTCTCTTCAAATTTCTGAAGGAGAACTTTCAAACCTTAAAGTTAAAGACAAACAAGAAGGTTTAAAATTGAAATTTGGTGTCATGAATGAAGCCGACAACGAGATTGTTAAATTTGATGGAAAAATGAGTGATGGTTCTGCATTACCTGAGTGGATTAAAATTAATCCTAAAACAGGTCAAACAACCACAAATATTCCAGAAGGTGTAGATAAAGTTGAAATTATGATTATTGCAACGGATAAAAACAATGAAACTCGAGAAATTGCAGTTGAGATTGATCCTGAAAAAATAAAACAAGATAGAAAAATTATCAAACAAGCAAAAAGAACAAATTCTTCAATTACTGTAAATGAAGATGGTACGGTTAATATTGTAAAACAAAATGAAGATGGATTAGTTGAAAGATCATTTAACAAAACATTAAATTTTAACAATCAAGCAGATATCAATGAAATTATTGAAACGTTTAAACCAGATACAATTCTTCAACTTAAACCTTTAAATATTGGAAATGATTTAATTATAGATTTACCCAATGAGTTAAAAGGTAATTTTAATAATACTAAACTTGTTCTTAAAGATGGAACTGAAGTGCCTGACTGGCTTGAGTATGATCCTGTAACGGGTCAAATTATTGCAGAAAATCCACCTGAAGATGTTTCTCAATTAGAATTAAAACTTATTATTGAGCAAGATGGAAAAATTATAGTAAAAGATTTAGAAGTTGATTTACAAGAACAAAATGTATCCCAAAATTTTGATGGGGGTGAAAATAATAAATTTGTTACTTTAAGCGACCAATTAGATAAAGAATTTAATGATTGGGAAGATTATGGTAATGACCTTATTAATAGACTATAAATTAACATAGCCTCATGAGACAATTACTATTTATATTATTTATTTATTTATCATTTTTAAACTCTGTTCATTCTGAAGAAAGAGAGGCTCGAGGTTTGGTAAGTGCAACTGAAAAAGTTTCAATTTCGAGTGAAATTGCTGCAAGAGTTCAAAGTATTAATTTTTTATTAGGAGATGCTTTTAAAGAAGGGGATGTATTGATTAGTTTTGATTGCGAAATTTATAAAGCACAAAAAGATGTAATTAAAGCCGAACATGAGAGCGCAAGAATACAATTAGAAAACGATAAAGAGTTATTAGAACTAAGATCAATTGGTAAACTTCAATACCAATTAACAGTTTCAAATTATGAAAAGGCTAAAGCAGAATTGAGTATTGCAACTTTAAATGTGGATCGATGTGAAATCATTGCTCCTTATGATGGAAAAGTGATGGATGTTTATACAACTATTTTTACCAGTATAGAGCAAAGACAACCCTTAATGGACATTGTGGGGGATGGATTATTAGAAGCTGAAATTGTTGTTCCAAGTAATTGGCTTAAGTGGTTAAAAAAAGGGCATACCGTAAAAATCATTATTGATGAAACTGGAGAAACGTTAGATGCAACTGTTATTAGTTTAGGAGCTACAGTGGATGCAATTAGTCAAACAATAGAATTAAAAGCGCAGTTTAATGAAAAATACGATTCATTAATACCTGGAATGAGTGGGATTGTTAAATTTTGAGCGAGGATAAAAACATAAAAGTTGCTCGGTTATTTGGTTTAGAAAAAAAAGCAAGAGAAGCAAGATCTCAAGACGAACTACATTTTGTAATTGCAAATGAGACAAGACAAATTATCGATTATATCAGTGCGTTTTTATTATTAAAAACACCAGCAGATAAATTTAATATTAAAGCAACCTCTGATTTAGCTACAGTTGATAGAACCTCACCTTTACTTACTTTTATAGAAAACTTTGTGAATAACGATAAATCGTTAAGTGATAAAGAAATTCAAAATTTAGAATTAGACAAAATTGCTAAAAATATTAATTCTGAAAAACCAAAAAATTTACCTGAAAACATTTTATTTATTCCAATTATTTCACCTCAAAAAGGCCTACAAGGTTATTTATTATTAGTAAGAAGTGAAAAATTTTCTGAAAACGAAATTGAACTTGCTGGACATTTATCTTCAACTTATGGCCATGCTTTTAATTCGTTCTTAAAAGATTTTTCAATTAAAAATCATTATAAAAAATATTTAACTGGAAAAAAATCATGGAAAATTTATGCAGCTATTTTTATAATTTTAATTTTACCTATTCGAATAACTAGTACGGCTCCAGTCGAGGTTATAGCAAAAAATCCAAGCTTAGTTACTTCGCCATTTGATGGGGTGGTTAAAAATATTGTTGCAAGTAATAACGATAAAATTAAGCAAGGTGATTTATTGGTTTTATTAGAAGATATTGAACTTAAGAATAATTTAAATATTACAAACCAATCCCTTCAAGTGGCTCAAAAAGAACTTCTTCGAAGTAGACAATCTTCCTTTACGAATAATGAGGAAAAAGCTCGATTAGCAGAATTAGTAGCACAAGTTGAATTAAAAAAAGTAGAAGTAGCATCAGCACAAGAAAAGCTAAAAAATACAAAATTATTTGCAAAACAAAAAGGAATTGCAATTGTGGATCAAAAAAATGATTGGCAAGGACGGCCAGTTGCAGTGGGTGAAAAAATTATGACCGTTGCAAACCCTGATGAAGTTGAGTTTTTGATATGGTTACCAGTTAAAGACTCGTTAGTTATTAAAGAAAATTCTAAAGTAAAAGTGTTTTTAGACATCAATCCAATTAGCTCGTTAAAAGGAAAACTTTTAAGATCTTCTTACGAACCTTCTTTGTCTCCTGAAGAAATATTGTCTTATAAATTAGGAGCAAGTTTTGAGGGAAAAAAACCTCCAAGAATAGGATTGAGAGGAACCGCTAAAGTTTATGGTTCAAGGGTTTTTCTATTCTATTATGTTCTTAGAAAACCAATTACCTTTGTAAGACAACTAATAGGAATATGATCGTTCCTTATCTAAGACAAGATTTAGAAGTTTTTCGTGGTAATAGCCGTGAAGATGGTTCACCCGCATGGCTTTTGTATGATGCAATTCGAAATAAATACTTCACACTTGGTTTAACCGCTTTTAAACTGATTAAAAACTGGAGTGGGGGTGAAGATATTAAAAACTTTGAAAAGAAAATTAATTCATCAGGAATTGAAACCAGTGAAGATGAAATAAAAAGTTTTATTAGTTTTCTTCACCAAAATAATTTAATTGTCCAACCCTCCGGTCAAAACGTTAGCTATTTACTACAACAAAAAAATAGCATGAAGAAGAGCTGGTTATTATATTTAATACACAGTTATCTATTTTTTAAAATTCCATTATTTAAACCAGACAATTGGCTTTCTAAAACTTTAAAATATGTAAAATATTTTGGTTCAAAGCGATTTAGAAATATTACTTACCTCTTTGGTTTTGTCGGTTTATTTTTAGTCACTCAACAATTTGAAACCTTTAAAAGCACTTTTCTATATTTCTTTTCTTTTCAAGGGTTAATGCTTTATTTTTTAACTTTAGTTTTTGTAAAATGTCTTCATGAATTAGGACATGCTTATATTGCAAAACACTATGGCTGCAGAGTATCTGCAATTGGAATAGCTTTTTTAGTTTTTTTTCCATTTTTATATACCGATACTACTGATGCCTGGAGACTTAGAAATCACAAAGAAAGATTATTAATTAACTTTGGTGGTATCCTTACCGAATTACATCTAGCGTTATTTGCAACTTTTATTTGGGGAATTTTACCTGAGGGTGGATTTAAAAGTGTAGCCTTTTTTATAGCGACTACATCATGGATTTCATCCTTAACTATTAATGTAAGTCCTTTCATGAGATTTGATGGGTACTATGTTTTTTCCGATTGGTTAAAAGCTGAAAATTTACAACCCCGATCTTTTGCTCTTGCAAGGTGGAAAATAAGGGAAACTTTATTTGGTCTTAATCATAGTCCTCCAGAAGAAATTAACCCCTCAAGAAGATGGACTTTTATCGTTTATGCCTGGGCGACATGGCTGTATCGATTTTTTCTATTTTTAGGTATTGCACTTTTAGTTTATCACCTAGCATTTAAGTTTTTAGGAATCATACTGTTTGCAGTTGAAATTTATTGGTTCATTATGTTACCGGTAATTCGTGAAGTGAATAATTGGTACAAATTAAAATCTGAAATAAAATTTAACAAACAAACAAAAAGAACTTTAATTATTATTACTGCTTTATTAATGGTTTTATTCTTACCCTGGAAGTCATCTTTAAAAATACCTGCGGTATATATTTCTGAACAATATTCAAAAATTTATGCACCTTATCCTTCAATGATTAAAAAAATATTAGTTGAAAAAGATGATGAAGTTGAAAAAGGACAAAATCTAATTGAACTTTATTCGCCTGATTTAGAGAATGAAATTATTTCATTAAGAAGAAATATAAAACTAATCAAGACAAAGATTAATCGATTAAGTAATTCAGCAGGAAATATGGATCAATACTTAACCTTACAACAAAGATTAATTGCTCTACAAACTGAATTATCTGGTCTTACAAAAGTTCAAAATAAGCTTTTAATTAAAGCACCCATTAAAGGGAAGATAAAAGATTTTTATAATTTATCTGAAGATATGTGGGTTAGTAATTTAGATCAGCTTTTAGGTATTGTTCATTTTGGCACTGGTAAAGTAAAAGGGTTTATTAAAGAAGAACAAATAGATCGATTTTTAGAAGAAAACCCAGCTGTCTTTATTCCAAACGATGGAATTCATGATAAAGTTTATTTAGTTTCAAAATCAATAGATTTATCTGCTGTTAACAATCTTCCTTACATTTCATTAAGCTCAATTCATAATGGTCCAGTTGCTATTAGAAATTTTACAGGAGGAAAATTTCAATATCGTCCACAAACAGCACATTATATTGCAGAATTCAAACTTGCGAAACGTAGTAAAATTCAATTCGAGTTACCAGGTTACGTTCACATCGAAGGTAGTCGATACAGCCCTTTTACAAAATTGTTTAAAAATATTATTGCTATACTTGTAAGAGAAAGTGGTTTTTAAAAATTATTTTTTTATTAAACCTAAAATGGACAAGTTTTAATATAAAAAAATAAATCAAATCAATTATAAATTGTAATAATGAAAGTTATAAATAATAAAAAAGGTTTTACCTTAATAGAATTATTAGTGGTAGTTGCAATCATTGGTATTTTGTCAGCCGTTGGCGTTGTTGCTTATAATGGTTACACAACTGGTGCAAAAAAATCAGCTTGCAAAGGCAATCATAAAACCATGGTAAAAACAGTTTATGAAAATATAATGTGGTGTGAGATCAACCCAACAATTGATATAGCGTGGTCTGCACAAGTTGTTCAAACACATACTTGTGGTAATATAAGTGCAGCGCATAGAAAAAAAGGGCGCACACAAGAAGAACAATTAGCCTGGCTTAGTATGAATGAAATTACGTTCGTAGATCAAAGTAGAAACCAGGCAACAACAACTCAACAAGATACTGAAACAGGTAACAGAACAACACTTAACATGTTACACAATCCTTACAATCCTAAAAATACAAATATATTTTATATCAACATAATGAGAACACCTGATGAATTTGATCTTATTGATACTTCTGAGTATATGAACCCCTATCAAGACGGTCATATAGTTTTGGTAAAAGTGGGTGAAGATGGAAATGCTACGTATCTATGGAATGAGGGAGATTTAATGCTCTATTCTAATTGTGGTGGTGAGCTTAAAGAACACAAATTTGAACTCAATTAATAATATGTTATTAATTATTCAAATCATATAATATTTTTCAATGAAGAGATTTAAGAATTTAAATTTTGAGAAACTGCATTATTTAACAAATAAAACACAAGCATTTCAACGTAAATAATTAAAATAAATAACTTTTCATTTTCATATTTAAGGTCTATAAGATACTTCCATGGCGCGATATATCTTTGTCACCGGCGGCGTGGTTTCTTCCCTTGGTAAAGGTCTCTCTTCTGCATCGTTAGCTTATTTATTACAATCAAGAGGTTACAAAGTTAGAATTAGAAAACTAGATCCTTATTTAAATGTGGATCCAGGTACGATGAGCCCATTTCAACATGGAGAAGTTTTTGTAACTGATGATGGGGCTGAAACAGATTTAGATTTAGGTCACTATGAAAGATTTTCAGGAGTGTCTGCAAAAAAATCAGATAATATTACAACAGGAAAAATTTATAGCGATGTTCTTAGAAAAGAAAGAAAAGGAGAATATTTAGGAAAAACTGTTCAAGTTATTCCACATATCACCGATCGTATAAAACAATTTATCAAACACGATTCATCCAAAGAAGATTTTGTTATTTGTGAAATAGGCGGAATAGTTGGTGATATTGAAAGCCTGCCATTTGTAGAGGCTATCAGACAATTTGCAAATGATGTGGGTAAAAAAAATGCATTATTCATTCATTTAACCTTAGTTCCTTATTTAAAAGCATCGGATGAAATAAAAACAAAACCAACCCAACACTCAGTTAAAGAATTAAGAAGCATAGGTATTCAGCCAGATATCATCATTTGTAGATCAGAAAGACCTATTCCCTTAGATCATAGAAAAAAAATATCCTTATTTTGTAATGTGGATATTAAAAATGTTATTGAGACAGTAGATGTAAGAACTATTTATGAAGCTCCAATGAGCTTTTTTAAAGAAAAATTAGATTTGCAAGTTTTAAATTATTTCAAATTAAAATCAAAAAAACCTGCAAATTTAAATCCTTGGAAAAAAATAACTAAAATAATTTTACACAATAAAAAACAAGTTAATATTGCAATCATTGGAAAATACGTGGAGTTAAAAGATGCTTATAAATCTTTAGATGAAGCATTAACCCATGGAGGAATTGATAATAAAGTTAAAGTCAATTTAGTTAGAATAGATTCTGAAAAATTAAAAATTTCTGAAATTAAGAAAAAGCTTAAAAATATTTCAGGCATATTAATTCCTGGTGGGTTTGGTAAAAGAGGCACAGATGGAAAAATTGAAGCGATCAAACATGCCAGATTAAACAAAATTCCATTCCTTGGAATTTGTTATGGAATGCAAATGGCCATCATTGAATTTGCAAGAAATCAATTGAATTTAAAAAATGCTACCTCAAGTGAATTTGATAAAAAAGGATTACCTATCATTGGATTAATCAATGAATGGACTAAAGATGGTAAAAAGATTAAAGGAACTGATAAAGATTTAGGAGGCACAATGAGATTAGGTTCTTATGATGCAAAACTTAAAGATAATTCAAAAATCAGAAAAATTTATAAATCCAAATTAATTAAAGAGAGACACAGACATAGATATGAAGTCAATATTGCTTTTAAAGATAAATTTGAAAAAAAAGGCATGATTTTTTCAGGGTTATCGCCTGATAATAAGTTGCCTGAGATTATAGAGTTAAAAAATCACCCGTGGTTTATAGGAGTTCAGTTTCATCCTGAATTTAAATCTAGACCTTTAGCTCCTCATCCTTTATTCTCTTCATTTATCAAAGCAGCTAAAAATCATAAATGAGTAGTAAAAAAGTTAATTGCGGAAATATAGAAATTTCAAACGACAATAAAATTTGTATTATTGCTGGACCTTGTCAGCTTGAAACCGAGCAACATGCAATGGACATGGCAGGTAAAATTCAAGAAATTACAAAAAAATTAGGTCTTGGATTTATTTATAAAACCTCTTTTGATAAAGCGAATAGAACCAGTTTAAAAGGGCAAAGAGGGGCCGGTTTAGAAGCTTCTCTTCCCGTATTTGATAAAATTAAAAAAGAACTAAACGTTCCAATTTTAACCGACATTCATAACGCAGAACAATGTTCACTATTAAAAGATCATGTTGATATTTTGCAAATACCTGCATTTTTATGTAGGCAAACGGATCTGTTAATTGCTGCTGCAAAGACAAATAAAATTATAAATGTTAAGAAAGGTCAATTCTTAGCTCCATGGGACATGGTCAATGTTACTAAAAAAATAGCAGACTCTGGAAATGAAAATATATTAGTTACAGAAAGAGGAGCTAGCTTTGGATACAATACTTTAGTCTCAGATATGAGATCATTACCGATCATGGCAAAGAATGGTTACCCGGTAATTTTTGATGCAACACATTCTGTTCAACAACCAGGGGGTCAAGGCGAGTCTTCGGGCGGACAAAGAGAGTTTGTTGAATATTTAGCAAGAGCTGCCGTTGCGGTAGGAGTTGCAGGAGTATTTATTGAAACGCATCAAGATCCAGATAATGCTCCATCGGATGGTCCAAACATGGTTCCTTTAGATAAGTTAGAAAATTTACTTAAACAATTAA
>Ga0213869_10000801_pt1 | contig 24506 bp, 22 predicted proteins | sample PICome_10_FD_160083 | JGI IMG/M metagenome (GOLD analysis project Ga0213869, IMG submission 160083) | Coastal seawater microbial communities near Pivers Island, North Carolina, United States - PICO132 | ecosystem: Environmental > Aquatic > Marine > Coastal | place: USA: North Carolina...
CACTCGTTTACCAAATGCCGATCCTCGATGATTAGCGAGGCCCTCTAGGTCGATGCTCCCTTTGATGGGGTTGCCCAAAAATCCCTCATTGAGCACCCGGGTTTTTGCCGAGCCTGTTTTTCCGCCTAACAGTAATATTGGAGTGCGGGTGCAGGTTCTCTCCACCGCATCGATGAGCCAACGCCGCATCGCTTTGTAACCGCCACGAACGCGGGGATAGTCGATCCCCTTTTCCTTCAGCCAGCTCTGTGTAATCTCTGACCGTAAACCACCCCGGAAACAAAATAGAGCGCCGTTAGGGTGCTGCTGTGAAAAATGAATCCACTGATTCAAACGTTCCGCTTTAAGCTCGCCGTTGACGAGTTTGTGCCCAAGCCGTAAGGCACCTGCTTGTCCCTTTTGTTGGTAGCAAATACCCACTGCCTCTCGCTCTTCGTCGATCATGAGGGGGAGATTACTGGCGAGCGGCAGGCTGCCTTTATTGAATTCGACCGGCGCCCGCGTATCAATCAGCGGAATATCATTTAGAAAAAGCGACTCGAGGTCGTCGATCTCGCTCATCACGCTGAGGACAAAGTGATTCGAGAGGTTGCGCCAGATCGAGTGCTGAGTGTACCAATGACCTCTTGGGGTAGGCCGTTGTTGTGCAGCACTACTTGCACCTCATGCAACGACGTTTCGGCAACGGCAATCAGCAAACCTCCGCTGGTTTGCGGGTCACACAAGACGGCCTTTTCTCTCTGTGTCAGCTCGGGCAGTGCAGCGCCATAGGCGGCATAGTTTCGCTCGGTGCCGCCCGGCACACATCCCTTGGCGATATAATCATCGAGCGCCGGTAATTCAGGAATACGGCTGACATTTAGCCCGGCATCTAGGCCGGCGCCATTGCAGACTTCGAGTAGATGGCCCGCCAGGCCAAAGCCTGTGACATCTGTTAGTGCATGAACGGCGCTTATTTCTGACAGTTCTGCGCCGATTGTGTTGGCTTGGCACATGAACTCTGTGGCGAGCCCTTCATGCGCGGCTTGCAACTGACGTTGCTTTTCGGCGGTGGTATGAATGCCAATACCGATAGGCTTGGTGAGCAGTAAACAATCACCCGCTTTGGCCGCGCTGTTTAGTTTGAGATTTAAGGGGGGCACGATCCCGGTGACTGCCAGACCAAAAATGGGCTCCGGCGCGTCGATACTGTGGCCGCCGGCCAGTGCGAAGCCGAGTGCGCTGCAGGCATCGCGGCCACCGCGAATGACAAGATTTGCGATAGCGGGGTCTAGCACATTAACCGGCCAGCCAAGTATGGCAACCGCCACCAATGGTTTGCCGCCCATGGCATAGATATCGGAGATGGCGTTGGTGGCAGCGATTCGGCCGAAGTCGTAGGGATCGTCCACCACTGGCATAAAAAAGTCGGTGGTCGACAAAATGACCTGACCGTCGGGCAATTCAACAGCGGCCGCATCATCTCGAGAATGATGGCCCACCAGTAACTCGGGAAACGCAGCGCGCATCTTTTCGGAGGGCTCACCAGCAAGAATCCGTGACAGGACGTCTGGCGCAATTTTGCAACCACAGCCCGCACCATGACTATATTCTGTTAATTTAACGGTTGTCGGTTTCATTGATAGGCGTCCAGCGCTCAGAGGATCGAAATCCTACCGCTTTGTGATTGAAAAGCGGAGACTTGTATTGCATTTTTATAGGATGTTTGGGTTGTATCACAGGATCATTTTGAGGCTTATGGAGGCGCTTCGCTTTCTGGGCGGGGTCGCCTGTCTGGGGTGGCTGTTTTGTTCAGCGGCGATGGGCAGTGAAGTGTCCCCGATACCCTCTGTTGATCAGTGGGCTACTGAGCGAGCGCTGTACGAAGAGGCTCTGGTGGAACTTGATTCAGGTGCAGGCAATCGCTACCGCGAAATACGATCTGCCCTAGCGGATTACCCGCTGAGGATCGATCTCGACTTTTCAACCAGTTTGGGGCTCCTTCATGACATGACGCCTGCGGAGGCCAAGACGTTTATCGCTCGTGCTCAGGGTACCCCGCTGGCGAGTCGCTTCTTGGTCGCGTATCTGCGGCACAAGGCGCAAGATCGACGCTGGCGGGCCTTTCTGGGTGTGCTCGACGCGCCACCTGCCATGACAGAGCTACAATGCCATTACTATCGCGCGCAGCTAGCCACCGGCGAACCGGTCATCGCGTATGCGGGAGCGGCAGCACTATGGAATGTCGGTTTTTCACAAGATGATGCCTGCGACCCGCTATTTGATCGGTGGATGGCAGCCGGTGGGCCAGACGGCGCGATGATTTGGTCGCGCGCGCTCAAGGCGTTTAAAGCGAAGAATGGGCATCTTATTCGTTATTTAAAACGTTTCGCTGGCGACAGTTTGCAGCGAGATCTCGATGAGTTGGGCGCCGTCTATCGGCGGCCCTCTCGCATTGAGAGGGGGCGCTATCAGGACACGTTGCGCCATGGCGATATAATAGCCTACGGCGTCGTCCGCCTAGCGCAGTTGAATCCCAGTAAAGCGTACAAAACGATGACGGCATTGGCCCAGACGCATCGCTTGACCGTTGAGCAGTCTGACCTGATGAGAGGGTCGATTGTGCGTCATAGTCTATTCGCCGAGCGAGCGCCTGCGCCCGCACGCTGGGTCGATGCGCAGATAGAACGTTTGCGTGATGACGAGTTAACACTCATCTGGTTGCGCAAGCAGATTGCGCGGGGTGACTGGGCCGCTATTCAACGTGGTTTGGGTTGGCTGTCCTCGTCTGCCCAGGGACAAGATCGATGGCGTTACTGGGACGCGCGCAGTCGTGATCAGCTCGGATCGGGTTCAACTGAAGCACTTTGGGAGGCGCTTTCGCAGACTAGAAGCTTTCATGGGTTTTTAGCCGCTGACCATTTGGGCGCCGCTTATCAGCTCAACGCGAGCCCTCCGCCGACACTCGACAGGCCTGAGAGTCCAGCTATCTGGTTGGGAGTGGGGAGAGTGCAGGAGCTGCTGGTGTTAAAGCAACAGCGACTGGCTAAAGAGCAGTGGCGCCACACACTCAATCAGGTAGCGGTGGCAGATCGCGAGCGCTTGGGGGATCTCGCGATTGAGCAAAACTGGTTTGACCTTGCGATAGACGCGGCGAACTCAGGTGCTATTTGGGATCGGCTTGATCTGCGATTTCCCGCTGTTCACTGGGACGAGTTTCAACGCATCGCGGCGCTCCAGCAGCTCGACGCTTACGAGCTCATTGCCGTTGCTCGACGCGAGAGTGGATTGTATCCGTTTGCACGATCCAAAGTGGGCGCGAGGGGGTTGATGCAGTTAATGCCATCGACGGCGCGCAGCATGGCGGCAAAGCAAAGCACCGGTTATCGTGGCGACGCTTCGTTGTACCAACCCAATATAAACATCCTATTAGGCGCGACCTACTACCGCGAACTCATGGGGCGCTACGAGCGTAATCGTGTGAAGTCGTTAGCCGCCTATAACGCGGGGCCAAGCCGTGTCTCGCGTTGGTCTTCTGGTGAGTTGCCGCTAGATCAATGGGTGGATTCGTTGCCGTTTGGAGAGACCCGTGAATATGTACAAGCGGTCCTTGCGTACACTGTTATTTATCGCGCTCGAAGTGGGGTGACCGCTTCTTTGTTATCCGAGTCTGAGCGCGCAGCGCGCTATTGATCAGCGCTTTTTTGGGAGGAGAAAGAAATGAAGGCATTGCAAATGCAAAGCTGTGTTCATGAGAATGCCACCGTAGAGTGTGCCCTAGTCGAGATCACGATTCCCGACCCCAAGCCAGATGAGGTGGTGGTGGCGGTCGAAGCAGCGCCCATTAATCCGTCTGACTTGGGCTTGATGTTCGGTGCGGCTGATCTATCAAGTGTGCGAGAGGTGGAGCGGAATGGTCAGCCCGCGTTGTTGTTGGACGTGCCCGCTGCGGCCATGAGGGCAATGGCGCCGCGCGTGGGTCATTGGATGGCGGTCGGCAATGAAGGGAGTGGGCGTGTAATTGCCGCAGGTGACGGTGAGACAGCGCAAGCGCTGCTTGGTCAGCGAGTGGGCATGTTTGGTGGCGAAATGTACGCGGCATATCGCTGCTTGCCAGCAGCGCAATGCATCGCCTTTCCCGACACGATCAGTGCCGAACAGGCTGCGTCTTGCTTTGTGAACCCCATGACGGCACTGGGTTTTCTCGAGACGCGTGATATGGAGGGGCACGGTGCCATAGTGCATACCGCTGCCGCGTCCAATTTAGGTCAGATGCTGGTCCGGCTCTGTCAGGCCGATAAAATCCCGCTGGTCAATATTGTTCGCTCTGAAGCGCAAGTCACGTTGTTACGAGACATGGGCGCCGAGTGGGTGTTGAATTCTCAGTCAGAGCAGTTTATGCCGGAGCTGATCGAAGCGCTTAAAGCAACCGGTGCGACCGTCGCTTTCGATGCAATAGGCGGGGGTCGTTTGGTGAACCGCATTTTAACGGCGATGGAGATTGCAGCAGCGCAGACCGGACCTTGGTCACGCTACGGATCTGAAGAGGTGAAACAGGCTTACATCTATGGGCAGTTGGATATGGGCGCGACTGAGCTCACACGCGGTTATGGCTGGGTATGGTCGGTCAGTGGTTGGTTGTTGACGCCTTTTATGAATCGCGCTGGACCTGATCGTGTCGCTCGGATGCGGCAGCGGGTTGTCGACGAGATTGACAGCACTTTTTTGAGCCACTATTCCTCCCGCTTAAGTTTGCAAGAGTCCTTGTCTGCGAGGGCAGTCGTTGACTATGGCGCTCGGAAGACGGCACAAAAAACGCTGTTGCAAATGACGAGCTCAGCCGCCGGATAACTTCACGACGTAGCCTAGCGCTTGCAGCTTTTGTTGGCAGGGAATTCGCTGATCCCCCTGTATCTCAAGGTTGTGATTTTTCACGCCGCCGCCAACACCGCACTGCTGTTTGAGTTGTTTAGACAATGCTTTTAAGCGATCAGGGTGTTCTGGAATGCCTTCTATCACGGTGACCCATTTACCGCCGCGCCCTTTTTTTTCGAGCCGTATGCGAACAATGCCATCGCCAACCGACGCCGGGCGGTGCTCTCCACACGCGCAGCCAGTGACGGGCCGTTGGCACTGCGGGCACAGTTTGCCCCCGTCGGTGCGGTACACCGCTCGGGTGTTGCTAAAGGAAGCCAAGACGTTACTCCGTCAGTCAGTGACAGAGTTATAGTAGCATTGAGACAACGCAGCGATGGACATGGATATGAGTGATACCGCTCAACTAGAAGCGCAGCTCGCCTTTTTGGAGGACGCGGTTCAGACGTTAGATCAGGCGCTGTCACAACAGCAAACAGTCATCTTGAAGCTTGAGCGGACGGTGGAATTCTTGCGCGAGCGATTAGGGGAGCAGGGTGCTCGCTTAGATGCGGTGGCAGACGGATCACCTGAACCACCGCCACCTCATTATTAACGACCTTGCTGCCTCCGGTCAGGGAGGCGGCCCCCTCAACACAAAAACTAGAGAGTACTTATGAATTGGCGTGTAACCTCATTAATATTGTTAGCTTTTGTGGGAGGAGTCTTGGTGCTCTCGGCCATCGCCACTCGCCCGCTGTCTGCGCCCGAGCACGAGATTTATGTCAACGGTAATGTGCTCACAATGGATACCGCGGGCATGGTGCACGAGGCGGTGAGTCTGCGCGAGGGACTGATTGAGTCAGTGGGCTCATCCGAAGAGATGCTGGCGTTAGCCGGGGACAACACGGTGGTCGTCGATCTTCGAGGGCGCAGTGTTCTGCCCGGGTTTATTGATGCCCATGGTCATTTTCCTGGTTCGGGCCAGACGGTGTTTTCTGCGGATCTCAACAGTCCGCCGATAGGCGAGGTGACTAATCTGTCGCAGCTACTCGAGCGATTAACCCGCCTCGCGCAAGCACGTTCTGATGGCTGGATCATAGGGCATGGTTACGACGATACGCTGCTCGCTGAGCGGCGCCACCCCAATCGCGATGATCTGGACAGGGTGTCGAGTGACCGCCCAGTAGCCATTATTCATGTCTCTGGTCACCTGGCCGTCGTCAATAGCGCTGCGCTCGCTATTTTGGGGATCGACGCTGAATCGCTCGATCCTGAGGGCGGTGTGATCGTGAGAGAGCCTGATTCAGACGGCGGCCGACGCCCCAATGGCGTGTTGGAGGAAACTGCGGCGCGAGCAGTCTGGGAGTACACCCTAGATCTGAGTGCGATGGATGCCTTGCGCATGACCACGCAGGCAGCGGAGGAATATCTGGCGGCAGGGGTGACGACCGCCTCGGCAGGGGGGATGCCTAGCCCCGTTGCGACGTTGCTGGGATTGTTGAGTCAGTTGAATCAATTTCCTCAGCGAGTGGCGCTGTTTCCCTTGTTTGAAGAAGTGGGCGAGCAACTGCTGGACGGCAGTGTGGCGCTCGACAGTTTTGCCAGAGCTAAGGTTTCCGCACCGAGGGTCAAAATTATTGCTGACGGCAGTATTCAGGGCTATACCGGCTATTTATCGGAGCCTTATCACGTGCCGTTTAAAGGCGATGCGGACTACCGGGGTTACGCATCGGTGCCTCGTGACATGCTGTTTCAACAAGTAGCTGGGCTATACGAGCGGCGCATTCAAGTGGCAATTCATTGTAATGGCGATGCGTCGATAGAGGATGGGCTAGATGCCATTGAATATGCAATGCAGCAGCATCCGTGGCCGGAAGCGAGGCCGTTGATGATTCATGCGCAAATGACTCGTGAGGACCAAATTGCGAGAATGGCCGAATTGGGCGTAACGCCGAGTTTTTTTTCGGCTCACACGTATTACTGGGGTGATCGTCATGCCGCGATATTTATGGGGCCCGAGCGCGCGGCCAATATGAGTCCCGCTCGATGGGCGCTAGAGGCAGGCGTCCGTTTTAGCTCTCATCTTGATACGCCGGTCACCCCCATGTTGCCGCTGCAGGCCGTTTGGAGCCAAGTGGAGCGACAGAGCACAGGAGGAGCGGTCATTGGCCCCGATCAACGGATCGATCGGCTTTCGGCGTTGCGTGCTGTGACGATCAATGCGGCGTGGCAGGTGTTCATGGATGACATCATCGGCTCTATCGAACCGGGGAAGCAGGCCGATTTGGTCGTGCTGTCGGATAATCCACTCACCGCGCCAGATATACGGTCACTCAAAGTGGATCGAACGATCATTGCGGGTGCGACCGTTTACAAGCGCCTTTAGGGGGTCATGTGGGCTTCAGAGTTCAGGGGGACTCGATGCCAAACCTAGCTCGATCGACCCGAACAAAGATGGCACTGGCCGTTGCGGTGATGGTCTCACCGCAGCGCATTTCAGCCTTGACCTCTGTGCGTCGTTTATCGAGTTCCTCGGCAACGGCACTTATCGCGATGATCTGTCCTAGCGGAGTGGGCTTGAGATACTGAACGGTTAATCCACTGGTCATGCCGGGTTGCCCCATATGAACATGAGTCATTCCCATTAGATGGTCCAAAATGCCGGCAACCCAACCGCCGTGGACGTGTCCGGGTGGACCTTCAAACGCCTGACCGAAGCTGACGGTACCCCGTATTTGATTAGGCTCTGCGTGCCAGGTCAGATCAGGTGAGCAGGGGTGGCTTCGGCCAGCCATGGCGACAAACTCTCCCATGATCGTATCGATACCGTCCTGCGGTCGCCGACCTACCATATCCATCAGGCCTCTAACTTGAGGTAGGTCGTTGAGTGACGCTGCTAAGTGAGAGAGTTCTCCGCTCAGCTCGAGTGCACGCTCTGGTGGGATATCCGCACTGATCAATGATTCGTTTAACTGGCGTGCGGCTAACGCCAGTTGCTGTCGCGCTTGCCAATACGGATCAGCTGTTGAATCGGTGTTATCGGGTTCAGGTGACGTCATGCTTCAGCGATATCCGGTTGCGCGCAGGGCCGCGTGCCATTCGCGGACGTCGCTAATGAAGGCACTCGGCTGCTCAAGTGCCGCAAAATGGCCCCCTTGTGCGTGCTCATTATTAAACGTCATCAACTTTTGGTAACGGGTTTTTGCAAGCCGCTCCGTGCAGATAAAGAGTTCTTTAGGAAATAGCGAGATACCCATTGGGGCTTCGATAGGCCGGTAGTCTGGCGTTTTAAAGCTCTCCCAATACAATCTCGCGCTACTGCCACTCGAATTCGTCATCCAGTAATGGGTGACGATATCCAGCAGTACATCTCGAGGAATAACGTTCTCAGGATGTCTGGCGTTATGCCGCACCGAGTCGGTCCACTGTGCGTACTTCTCAACAATCCATGCCATCTGACCGGCGGGGGAGTCTGCTAACGCATAGGCCAGTGTTTGCGGCCTTGTACTCTGTTGATTCGAGTATCCAGCTTCATGTGCTTGGTAGTGGAGCGCTGCTGCCATTGTGGCTTGCTCCCCAGGGTCGCTTGAGGACAGCGTCTCATCATCAGGCAGCACCAGTGGTAAGTTCACATGCCCGGCTTGGCAATGTAATGCCTCATTGAGCAGCAAGGCGTGCGTCACTAAGGATCCCCAGTCGCCACCTTGCGCCACATACTGATCGTAGCCGAGGCGCAACATGAGAGCGTCCCACATGATGGCAATGCGATCGATACCAAATCCAGGCTCCGTGGGCTTTGCCGAAAAACCAAATCCAGGAAGACTGGGCATCACAAGGTGGAAGGCGTCCTCTGGTTGGCCACCCCATTTTGTCGGGTCGGTTAAGGGCCCAATGACCTCTAAAAATTCGAGTACCGACCCCGGCCAGCCGTGAGTCATTAGCAGGGGTTTGGCATCAGTATGAGGGCTGCGGACATGGACAACATGGACGCGGACCCCCTCTAGTTCAGTCATCCAATTTTCGTACTGGGCGAGTTGATTAGGCACCCTTTGCCAATCGTAGTCATCTCGCCAATAGCGAACCAATTCTTGGCAGTAACTCAGCGGGACGCCTTGCTGCCAGTCCTCAACGGTCTCCGCTTCAGGAAAGCGAGTTTGCGCTAGCCGTTGTCGCGCGTCATGAATAGCGTCGTCTTCAAACTGGGGCGTATAGGGATCTAGTGCGTGGTTCATGAAGGCCTGCCGATAAATAATCTAGCCGCCAAAGTACCCCCACAGGCGTCTTCCCTCAAGTGCTCTCTGCGAGATCGAGGGTCGCGTAAGTCTGAGTCAGCCAGGGTTGTAAAGCGGCTCTCTCCTCCGCTGATTCGAGCGTACCGCGACGCAGGTGGGTTGTGCGCGGCTCTCGATCAAGAAACAAGTGTCCGCTGGTTTTATCCGCTTCGCGGGCGCGAGCAAGCCAAACAATCGTGTCAGCACCCTCTTGAGAAGAGCGCAAAACGCGGTGTGTCAGGCGCCTGAAGCCGGGCAGTGAATCTTGAACACCCGGCGTATCTGCCCAGCCGGGATGCATGGCATTGACCACAATATGGTCTTCTCGCCATTGCACTGACCACAGCTCGGTGAGCACAGTCAGGGCGCGCTTCGCACGGGCGTAGGCAACCGAACCACGATAGTCATCTTCTGACATCACCAGTGAGTCACACCGAAGTTTCTGGGTGTACATGCCCCCCGAAACCACGTTAATGACGCGGGCGGGCGTGTTGTGGTGAGCTAAAAGAGGATGCAACGCCTCGGTCAGGCGCCACGGCGACAGGAGCAGCAGTGCGGCACTGGTCTCGATGCCCTCAACGGTCTGAGAGTAATCATTAAACAAAGCACCGGCGTTGTTGATTAACACATCAATGGGTCGATTGGCGCTCAGCAGGCGCTGACTCAGCGCATTGACCTGACTCAGTAAGCTGAGATCCGCCAGCTCCACTTGATCGGCTTGCCGGCCGGTCCTCTCTTGCAATGCCACCTGCATCGGTGTGACTTTATTCGGATCGCGGATAACCAGAGTGAGCGTCGCGCCGGCTTCAAGTAGGGCCACGGCGGCTTCAAACCCCAAACCTGCACTGGCGCCGGTGAGCACCACATGCTTTCCCGTCATGTCAGTGCTCATTGGCGCCCATGCGCGTCGACCTTTTCGGTATCCGGCCCGAGTAAAGCACGCCAGTGCGGTGAATAGGTTTCGGTCCCGTTTAGTGGTTTTTGGGCTGGCAGCGGGGGATGGATTGTCGTCCTGAAGTGCACGAGCGAGCCCGCGCAGGCTTTTTCGGCCCATGGCTCGCATCGCGGCTTCTGTCTTTTGTGCGAGTGTGCGCAAGCCGAATCGGTAGGTGAAATCAGCGCAGTAAGTGACCCTAGTGGTATTGGCGTCTCGCGGGTCAAAGGTGATGACATCCCGCACGGTAAACCAACGACTTTTCCCCTCCAGCACAACCGACTGCCAAGGGGTGTATTCCACAATGGTGTACTGGATCGACACGGTTGTCGGGCCGGCTCGGCAGATCAGCGAAAATTCACTCCCTAACCCAACGGGCTCTTCCGTACTTTTACTGGCGCTGAGTGCCGTCGCGTCCCATTCGACAGCGGTGCGAAAATCGGCCACGTACCGAAAGCAGGCTTCGATCGGGCGTTGTACTTCAATTACTTCTTTTAGGGAAATCATCGTGCTAACCGTGATGGAATCAATAAACCTTACGGCTGTGCACGGGCCTTAGTTCATTCGTCGGTACGAAACTCGCTATCTTAAGGGCCGCTATGAGTCCTCCACCCAGACAACGCGCAGCGGTTCGCCAAAATCGTCATAGACGACTTGCTTACGCTGACGCGGAGCGCTTTGACGCGACCCCTTTTTTTGTTGGCGCTTCGGTGCTCTCCGAGCGTCCAGTGCCGCAACGACATCAGTGAGCGGCGTTCTCGCGACTTTTGCGTCGGTAAAGAGTGGCGCTGGAGGCGGTATTTCGTTGCGCTCATAGGCGCTCTCGCCCCGCGCCAGTTCTTGGATGCTTCCCCCCGACGACAGAAACTTCGCGGTCTGCTGAGACAGGCGCCGTCGCAGGTCTTGTTTAGAGGGCGGTTTTTTCAATTGAGTATCTCCACGACGCATATTATAGGGTGGGGGCGTTGTGTGCGAAAGCGAATAGACGGCGCGAGCAATCGCTGTTTCTGGTTTAATGCCCACCTCATGTCGGAGGTATTGGAGTCTCTTGGATTAATGCGAAGCGCTATGAGCACCGCCAATAGGCCGTCATCAGAGGTTGGATGATGGGGCCGCTGCGTTCAGTGATTGTCTTTTTATGGATGGCGGTGACCGTTATTCCGATGGCGTCGTTGATCGTTCTGGCGACGCCCTTGATTGATCCAGACAAGCGGTGGTGGTACCTGGCGCGTCCTTGGTTGCGCGGAGCGGTGGCCGCGGCACGTCTCATAGGGCGGGTTGAGTACGAAGTGGAGGGTGAGCATCATCTTCCGCACAGAGACAACAACCATAGCCGCATTATTTTGTGCCCCAAACACCAGTCAACCTGGGAGACGTTTTTTTTCGCGAGTCGAATGCCTCATCCCCTGGCCTACGTCTTCAAGCGTGAGCTGCTGTTCATTCCCTTTTTTGGATGGGCGATGGCCTGTCTCAATATGATTCATATTGATCGCTCTGCTCGGGGCGGCGCGTGGAATAAAGTCGCATCAATGGGCGAGCAACTGATGGATCGGGGTAAGTGGGTCATTATGTTTCCCGAGGGGACTCGGTCAGAGAGAGGTCAGCAGGGCATCTATAAAACGGGTGCTGCACGCCTCGCCATGGCCACTGGTGCCAGTATTGTGCCCATTGCGGTGGCGTCCGCCCGGTGTTGGCCTCGCAAAAGTTTCACATTCGTCCCCGGAACGATTCAGGTCTCACTGGGTGAGCCAATTGTGCCAGACCCTGCTGGAAGTCCGGGCGAGATGATGGAGAAGGTGGAGGCCTGGATAGAGGAGGAGATGCGACGGATTGACCCTGAGGCGTATCCAGAGGTAGAGCGGCCCAGTGACTTGGCGCAGCAGGAAGCGGCTATCCAAGCTTCGTTAGAACTGCGCGCCGATGCCGCTCGTGGGTCCCATGGTGCTGCAGAGAACGCCAATGAGTAGGGTCCTTGCAGAGAGGGCAAAAATCGTCGCTGATGACGCTGAGTCTGTTTACACTGGCGGAACATAACAACGGAGCAGGTGACAGATGGGTTTCTATAACGACAAAATTGTCCCCAGATTGGTGACCTGTGCTTGCGGTACCAAGCCGATCCTCAAGCAGCGGGAAAAAGTGGTCCCACAAGCTCAGGGTAATGTGCTCGAGATAGGCATGGGAGCTGGCCACAATCTGCCGTATTACGACCCACAACGCGTTCAGTCAATCGTGGGGATCGACCCCTGCCAGACCAGTTGGCGGATGGCTGCTTCGCGAGCTGCTCAGGTCGGTGTGCCCCTCGATTTTGTCGAGGGCTCTGCAGAAAAGATGCCGTTACCTGATGCGCAATTCGACACGGTACTCATGACCTTCAGCTTGTGCACGATTCCGGATGGTCACGCTGCGCTTGCAGAAATAGGTCGCGTGTTAAAACCGGGCGGCAGTTTGGTTTTTTGCGAGCATGGCCAGGCACCCGATCCCGGCGTTGCAAGCTGGCAAGAACGTATCAACCCTGTGTGGCGACGACTTCTCGGTGGCTGTAATATTAATCGGCCCATTGTTGAATGGATCGAGAGCGCGGGCTTTGCGATACAGCAGTTAGACCAGATGTACCTGCCGGGAACCCCACGAATAGCCGCTTTCAATATGTGGGGCAGTGCTCGACACGCTCAGTAGCCATCGTTGACTCGTCTTTTTTTTGCCTGGGCACCCACTTTTACCCAGAGGTATTGTGTTGTGACAATAGTCCTACCATGAGTCGATCGGAATGGTGTGCCGACGGGCTCACAGGATGTGTTGTGGTTTATGCGGGTTAGCGGAAGCCTCGGGCAATATGTGATGCCCCGCACCTTGGCGACGCTGTGCGTCATTTTAGGGTTGTGCGGTTGTGGTGCAAGCACGACACCACAGCAACGTGTGGCTGACACGCCGGTGGCGGACTTTTCAGGGCATTGGGAAGTCGATTACGCCCGCAGCGATAGCGTTCAAACTCAGCTCAACAGCACGTTTCGTGATATTCAGCGTCAAGCACGGCGTCAACGCGATGCCGCAGAGAGAGGCGTGACGTATCAGGGGCCGCCGCTTGGTGATTTCGATACGATCCTTGCGCTGGCAAAAATGGCCGAGTTGGTGACCGCGTCAGATTTACTGGTGGTGCATCAAGATATCGCCTTCGTCCGTATTGATCGCGAAAATAGCTTTGCCTTGGTGTGTGATATTCGCGATGGTCAAACATCTGCCACGCAATTGGGACAGGAGACCTGTTGGTGGGATGGTCGGCAATTACATTTTTACATCGAGTTGCCCGAGGGCTTGTCGATAAGACATCGATTTGTCCGCTCGGCCGATGGTTCACTGCTCGCTCAACGAACAAGACTCAGTACTCGTGGGACTCAGCGAGATTTTGAGGTGAGTCGTATTTTTGCTCGTTTTGAACCGAGTAATCGGGGGTATCAATGTATCAATACGCTGTCACGGGGCCGTGTCTGCAGCACCGAGCGTGCCACTTCGGATACCCCGTTATGATGCGCCTGGGTGCTGTTGCATTAGCGCTGTTATGGGGAAGCGGATGCGCGACACAGCCCGACGCTGAGAGCCGCACTGCTGGCCCACAGAATGAGCAGTCGATGGAAAGTCCTTGGGAGGGGGAGGTGCTGCGGGTCGCTGATTGGCCAATTGCCCCCGCGCTCGATGTGGGAGTGGTGCTCTTTGATCCCGGTGTCGATACAAAAGATGACAGTCCGACGGCTGCTGTACGGCGCCTCGAATCTAAATTATTGGCGGGTCAGTTACGGGATGCGCTGGTGTCGAGCAACCAGTGGGGGGTTGTGCGAATGGTCCCCGTGACGTCGGCGTTGATGCCGGTCAATATACGTAGCCAAATTATCAAGTCTGACGGTCGAGATCTGGTATTACAGGTCAACGCGGTCGATGCAGCTGGCACTGTGGTATTTGATCATCTGATCGGCCATCGAGAAACCGTCGCGGGGGAGGGTTTCGCGGACCTGTTCAACGCCATCAGTAACCGGTTGTTGCAATGGTGGCAGCCGCAAGGGGAGCGCGATCGTGCCGCATTGCTTTCCTTGGCTGAGGTGCGATATGCCGAGCAGCTGTCACCCGATGCTTTTTTAGGGTTGGCAGAGCAGGTGGATGGAAAATGGGAATTGCAGAGATTGCCGGCAGACAATGATCCGATGATGCGAAGGGTGGATCGCATCCGGAATCAGGAGTACCTATTTTGTGACACCGTTGATGAGCAATATGTTGCGTTGTGGGAGCGAGCCGGAGGGACTTATGCGTTGTGGCGCGATGCGGGCCGCGAACAGGCCTATTGGTTGGACGCTTATGAGGCGCGCGTTCGTGCTCGCGGTGAACGTTCAGATGACAGCCGATACGCCCGCATGCAAGCTGAATATGCCGCGTATCGCTCTTACCGAATGCAGGAGCAAGCTTGGTTTGAGCTGGCTAAGGCGCTAGACGGAGAGACGCGGCCCAGTGTGATCGAGACTGCCGATCGCGTCGTGACGCTCGAGGGTACACTGGATGTCCAATATGAAACGTGGCGCCGTTTACTGCGCGATATATTTGCCGCAGAGCAAGGCGTAGAAAAATGATGAAACAGCAGTATCTCGCCACTTCTCCAGCGGGCGTTGGTGTGTATTTAGCGCAGGAGTTACTGAGCTTTGGCGCAGAGGAAGTCGTCGAGAGACCGGTGGGGGTGTCTTTTACGGGCACGCTGGCCTTGGCCTATCGCGTGTGTTTGTGGAGCCGATTGGCGAACCGAATCATTCTTCAGTTGGGCGCCTTTGACGTGCGTTCCACCGACGACATTTATGAGGCAGTCACCGGGCTGGATTGGGGCGCTCACATTCGAGAAAGCGGTTCGCTGATGGTTGACTTCTCTGGTCGTTCTGAAGCCATTCGTAATGCCCAGTTTGGCGCTCAAAAAGTCAAGGACGCGATTGTAGATCGCTATCGTCAAGCTGGACGAAGTCGTCCGTCTGTTGATCTTCGCGAGCCAGATGTCCGGGTAACAGCAAAGTTGGCCAAGGGACAGTTAACAGTGGGGATCGATCTCTCTGGTGACAGTTTGCACCAGCGCGGTTACCGACTCGATGGTGGGCTAGCGCCACTCAAAGAAAACATTGCCGCGGCGGCACTGTGGGCCGCAGATTGGCCGGCGCGAAGCCGTCGGGGTGAGGCACTGATTGACCCCATGTGTGGCTCCGGCACCTTGTTACTAGAAGGCGCGCTCATGGCGCTTAACCGCGCGCCGGGGTTGATGCGTCAGCGGTTTGGATTTCAGGGCTGGCTTGGCCACGACGAGAGTCAGTGGCAGGCAGTGCGCGCTGATGCGCTTGAGCAAAGCACGCAATCGGCCTCCACGGATGTTGAGATTCGCGGTTACGACGCGGATATTTCAGCCGTCAGGCGTGCCACTGATAACATTGTACGCTTGGGCTTGGAGAGCACGGTACGTATTCGCTGCAAGAGCTTATCAGCGCTGACGCGGCCGACTCACCGCGACCTGGCCACTGGTTTATTGGTCATGAATCCCCCCTGGGGTGAGCGGATGGGTGAGGCGTCAGGTCTCCGGCACCTCTATCATTCTATTGGTGAAGTGATCAGCAGGGAGTTCACGGACTGGTCCGCTGCGGTACTGACCTCGGATGTGTCGTTGGGTAAAGCCATCGGCTTGCGCGCACACAAACGTCATCGCTTTCAGAATGGGCGACTTGAACTTCATTGTTTACAGTTCTCACTGACGATCGATAATGAGCTGCGAGCGCTTCGTGACCCCGTTGCGGAAGGCACGAAAGGCGGCAAGACTGCTCCTGCGGCATTGTCCGAGGGGGCGCAAGGGGTTGCGAACCGAATCCGTAAGAATCAGCGTCACTTAAAATCTTGGCGGCAGCGAGAAGGGGTGACCTGTTATCGAGTCTATGACGCTGACATTCCAGAGTATGCAGTCGCAATAGATGTTTATGAAGAGAGGATCCACGTAGCAGAGTACGCCGCCCCACAGGATATTCCCGAGGAGAAAACGGCGAGGCGTCTTGAGGAGGTATTCGATGCTGTGCAGGTGGTCTTCAAGATCGCAGACCGCCAAGAGATCGCTCTGAAGCAGCGACGCCGGCAGCGGGGCACTGAGCAATACCAGCGATTGAAGCAAGAGCAGACCAAAAGGGTCGTCCATGAGTCGCCTGTCAAGGCGTTGGTCAATCTTCACGATTATCTCGATACGGGTTTATTTCTTGATCATCGACCTTTGCGGTGTTGGATAAGGGGCGAGGCGAAGGGTAGGCATTTTCTTAATTTATTCAGTTATACCGGTGTCGCGACGTTGCATGCCGCGCTTGGGGGGGCGACCACCAGCACAAGCGTCGATGCGTCGAGTACTTACTTAAAATGGTTCAATGAAAACCTGGCGCTGAATGGCTTATCCGAAAGGCAGCATCGGGGGGTGCGAGCCGATGTGAGGCAGTGGCTGTCTGAAGATCAGCGGCAGTATGATTTGATCATGGTTGACCCACCTTCCTTTTCGAATTCAAGTGGGTTGCCTGATTTCGATGTGCAGGCTGATCATGGAGAGCTGTTAGCGCTGGCGATGGCGCGGTTGTCCGCAAACGGCACATTATATTTTTCAACCAATCACCGGCGTTTTAAATTGGATGATGCCATAGCCGAGCGCTGGCAGGTCAGCGATGTCACGGCGGCTTCTATTCCGCAAGATTTTGCGCGCAACAGACGTATTCACGCCTGCTTTCGGCTGACGCATGCGTGAACGGATAATCGTGATCACGTTGCCGAACGCAATAGGCTGACAAACGGCAAAAGGTAGCCGTCTCCCACCGTATTGCCGTGAATGCTGACTTGTCGACTGCTGCACCCAGTATTTGGGCTTCGGTGCTATACTCCGCGCCTTTTCAAGGCGGCCGGCTCCCTCGTGTTGGGAGTACATCGTTGCTTGAGCCGGGGCACAGGAGACCAGACAGCATGGCGCAAACGCTTTACGACAAACTGTGGGACGCTCATCTCGTCGAGCAGCGAGAAGATGGCACGGCCCTGATCTATATTGATCGCCACTTGCTACACGAGGTGACTTCACCGCAGGCTTTCGAGGGTTTGACGCTGGCGCAGCGCGGTTTGTGGCGGCGGAGCGCCAATCTAGCGGTGCCCGACCATAATGTATCGACTCTTGCTTCTGAACGTGCAGACGGTCTCGCTGCGCTGCCCGACGCGGTATCCAGACTGCAATTGCAGACCTTAGACGATAATTGTGCCGCTTTTAATGTGGTCGAAATTCCACTGGACGATATTCGTCAGGGCATCGTGCACGTGATGGGTCCGGAGCAAGGCGCCGTTTTACCGGGGATGACGGTTGTGTGCGGTGACTCCCATACGTCGACTCATGGAGCGGCAGGCGCACTGGCCCACGGTATTGGCACGTCAGAGGTTGAGCACGTATTGGCAACGCAGTGTCTGATACAGCGCAAAATGAAAAACTTTCGAGTTGAGGTGACCGGTAAGTTGGCACCGGGTGTGACCGGAAAGGATATTGCTTTGGCGGTGATCGGCCGCATTGGCACCGCTGGAGGCACTGGCTACGCATTGGAATTTATGGGCTCTGCTATTCGGTCTTTGACCATGGAAGGCCGCATGACGCTGTGCAACATGGCGATCGAGGCAGGCGCGCGATGCGGTTTGGTGGCGGTAGATGATGTGACGCTGGATTATTTTCGAGGCAAACCACTGGCGCCGGAGGGCGAGCAATGGGAGGCGGCCGAGCAGTGGTGGCGGACTTTGCGCAGTGACGAGGAGGCGGTATTCGATAACACGATCGTACTAGACGGCAACAAGATTGCACCGCACGTCACTTGGGGCACCTCGCCAGAAATGGTGGCATCCGTGCATGGCGAGGTACCGCGCCTGGCCGATATGCCTGACGAAACTGCCAAGCAAGGCTTGGCCCGGGCGCTCGACTATATGGGATTGACGGAAGGAATGCCCATTCAAGATATTCGGCCCGATGCGGTGTTCATCGGTTCCTGCACTAACTCGCGGATTGAAGACCTGCGTGACGCGGCCGCAGTTTTGAACGGCAAGCGGATCGCGCCAAGCGTCCGTAAGGCTTTGGTGGTGCCAGGCTCGGGCTTAGTCAAAGCGCAAGCCGAGTTGGAGGGCTTAGATAAAATTTTTCTGGATGCGGGTATGGAATGGCGAGAGCCTGGCTGCTCGATGTGCTTAGCGATGAATGCAGACCGATTATTGCCCGGTGAGCGATGCGCGAGTACTTCTAATCGCAACTTTGAGGGTCGCCAAGGGAGCGGTGGTCGCACGCATCTTGTGAGTCCTGCGATGGCTGCTGCGGCGGCAATAGCAGGTCACTTCGTGCCGGTAGCCGCGTCGGCTGACGGTGGCGGCGAGGAGGCTTTGGCATGAGGGCATTTACTCGTCTCGACGGTTTGGTGGCACCGATGGACAGAGCCAATGTTGATACTGACCTGATGGTACCGAAGCAGTTCTTAAAATCGATAAAACGATCGGGTTTTGGGCCTAACTTATTTGATGATCTGCGCTACCTCGATGAGGGGGAGCCCGGTATGGATCATACTCAGCGCCCGCTCAATCCTGACTTTCCGCTTAACTTCGAGCGCTATCACGGCGCCTCGATACTGCTGACACGGGAAAACTTTGGCTGTGGGTCAAGTCGGGAGCACGCTGCGTGGGCGATGGAAGATTTTGGCTTTCGCTGTGTGATTGCGCCCAGTTTCGCCGATATTTTCTGCTCTAACGCGCTGAAGAATGGCATCTTGCCTATCGCGTTAGCCGCTGATCAGGTAGAGGCGCTGTTCACGCTGCTCTATGCCAATGAGGGCTTGCGGTTAACGGTCGACTTAGCGTCGTGTTCAATCCAGTTGCCTGATGGCGCGTTGTGGTCATTTTCGGTCGATGCCTTCCGCCGGGATTGTCTGCTGAAAGGGTTGGATGATATCGGTCTCACGCTGCAAAGCGCAGAAGCGATCAGACAGTTCGAGCAGCAACATGAGGCGCGTTTTCCCTGGTTGTTCAGAGATATTACGCTGTGACCAAAACCATACTGCTATTGCCCGGCGACGGCATCGGCCCTGAGGTCGTTCGGCAAGCGCGCAGAGTGCTTGAAGCGGTGGGGGCTCGACATCGCCTCGCTCTGTGCTTTACCGAGGGAGATATTGGCGGCGTTGCCATTGATCGAAGTGGCGAGGCGTATCCCGCCGCCACCCGCGCTCTCGCGAACGAGGCGGACGCTATTCTTCTTGGTGCCGTAGGGGGTCCACAGTGGGATGGCTTGCCGGCGCAGGATCGACCAGAGCGTGGCTTGCTGGCGATCCGTGCTGATCTGGATTTATTTTGTAATTTGCGGCCTGCGCTGCTGTTCCCTGATCTCATTGGTGCGTCAAGCCTGCGGGCTGAGCTGGTGTCGGGGTTAGATGTTTTAATTGTTAGGGAGCTCACAGGCGGCGTGTATTTTGGCGAGCCCAGGGGCGTCCTGACGCGTGATGACGGTGTTCGAGAAGGCTTTAACACTGATCGTTATGACGAACTAGAAATTCGTCGGATCGGGCGGTTGGCCTTTGAGGCCGCCCAGAAGCGCAACGGTAGGCTGTGCTCTGTCGATAAAGCCAATGTGCTCGAGGTAACGATGCTCTGGCGTGAGGTCATGCAAGAGCTCAGTAGCGAGTATCCCGATGTGTCGTTGTCGCATATGTATGTTGATAACGCGGCGATGCAATTGGTGCGTGAGCCGAAGCAATTTGACGTGCTGGTAACGGGTAACTTATTCGGCGACATTCTCTCTGATATCGCCGCGATGCTGACCGGATCGATCGGAATGCTGCCCTCGGCATCGCTGAATGCCCAGAACACGGGGTTATACGAACCAGTTCATGGCTCTGCCCCTGATATTGCGGGTCTGGATAGCGCCAACCCGCTGGCAACGATTTTATCGGCGGCTATGTTGCTGCGGTTTTCGCTCGACGCCCCCGATGCGGCCAATGACATTGAGAGGGCCGTTGCGGCAGTGCTGTTAAACGGATGCCGCACAGCAGACATTGCTGAGCGTCAGTCGTCGGCCAGCGTGCTGGGCACGCAGGCGATGGGTGATGCGGTCATTGCGGCTCTAACGGATTAATGCGACAGGAAAATGACATGAAGCCTATTAATATAGCGGTTGTTGGCGCGACGGGTGCGGTGGGCGAGGCCATGATCGATATCCTCGAGGCACGGCAATTTCCGGTTGATAATCTGTACCCACTGGCCTCGCAGCGCTCTGCAGGAAAATCGCTCCAGTTCAAGGGGAAGCATCATACGGTGCAAGATTTGAGTGAGTTTGATTTCTCCAAGGCGGACATCGCCCTGTTTTCAGCGGGGGGGGATGTCAGTGCGGCATTTGCGCCGGCGGCGGCTGAGGCTGGCTGTGTCGTGATTGACAACACGTCGCATTTTAGAAGGGAGCAGGACATTCCGTTAGTGATACCCGAGGTCAACCCGGAGGCCATTGGTGGTTATCGGCAGCGGGGCATTATTGCGAACCCCAACTGTTCTACTATTCAGATGCTGGTGGCGCTCAAGCCGATTTACGATGCCGTTGGCATTGAACGGATCAACGTTGCGACGTATCAGGCGGTCAGTGGCACGGGCAAGGAGGCGATTGAAGAGCTGGCAGGGCAAACCGCTCGTTTGCTGAATGGCAAAGCGGCAACGGCTTCTGTCTACCCGAAGCAGATCGCATTTAACGCCATTCCTCATATCGATACGTTTCAAGATAATGGCTACACCCGTGAAGAAATGAAAATGGTCTGGGAGACGCAGAAGATTTTGTCAGACGAGGCCATTGCGGTGAATCCCACTTGTGTTCGGGTTCCCGTGTTCTTTGGTCATGCTGAGGCCCTCCACATCGAGACCCGAGACGAGCTGAGTGCGGAAGCAGCGACAGCTTTACTCAGTGCTGCTGAGGGGGTAGTCGTCATGGACGCTCACGAGGATGGGGGGTATCCCACTCCGGTGACTGAGGCGGCGGGCACTGATCCCGTATTTGTTGGCAGGATTCGTAATGATATTTCACATCCAAAGGGGTTGAATCTTTGGGTGGTGGCTGACAACGTACGAAAGGGTGCTGCACTGAATAGTGTGCAGATTGCGGAGCTGCTAGTGTCTGAGTACCTGCAGGTTTAAGGATGACTCAGTGCATCAATGCTAAAGACACCAGGGAATGGTGATCGGCAGAGTATTCAAGCCAGACCAATGGAAGGGGAAGGCATGACAGTCACAAAGAGGCTATTGTTACATTGGGTGCCGCGATTCTTGTTGCCGGCCCTACTTAATGCGCCTGTTTGGGCCGTGGGTCTGGGCGAGCTGACGGTCCAAAGCTACCTCAATGAGCCCCTCCGCGGAGAGGTGATGCTGATTGACGTAGAGTCAATAAAAATCAGTGACTTGAGAGTGGAGCTTGCTTCAGAGGATGAGTTTCAGAGAGTGGGTGCCGAGCGCGTGTTTTGGCTCACCCAGCTCCGCTTCGAAGTGCGGGATCAGGGTACGGAAAAGCGGATCTTACTGACCACGGAGGCGCCGTTACGGGAGCCTTACTTGGACTTTGTCATGGCGCTGCGGTGGCCCCAGGGTCGGTTACTCCGCGATTATACGGCACTCATCGATTTACCCCCAACGACGACACTCAATGGGGACTCAGGCACCCGATCGCCGCTCGATCATGCCAGTCAGGTATCTGATGAGGCGCCAGAGCTTAAGGCCATAGCACGGCGTTCCCTAGAGGCTATGCCGCAGACGGCTCCCCCAATTGCGGACACTGCCGGTGCCTCAACGCCGACTGCAGGTTCGTTCTATGTTGTGGTTCAAAACGACACGCTTTGGCGCATTGCCTCTAGTGTGGCGCCGGACCGTCTCTTGGTAGAGCAGGTAATGCTGGAGATCATCCGAATGAACCCGGAGGCGTTTCAGCAACAAAACGTGAATGGCCTGAAGGCCGGATACCGTCTCGAGCTGCCCCTTACCGAAGACATTGGGATCGATAGGGCGACCGCCATTGACGCAGTAGCACTGCAAAATAACGCATGGCAATTCAGGGATGAGCGGGAGCAGGGGGAGTCGACGCTCGTTGCTGATGGGATCGCCAATGTTGCTGTGCCAGACAGCGAATTACCGGCTGGGGCAGCTCAACCGCTCGATCCTGTCCCGGCGCCAGCTCTCGAGCCGATTCCGATGGCAGACGAGGCGAGCGTGGCACAGCCAGATCAGGAGGATGCACTCTGGGTGGATCAAACGTTAGTGGCACCTGCTCAACCGGAACCAACGCAGCTGGAACCCGCAGTCTTCAACCTAGCGGGGGAAACGGCTTCGATGGGCGCGTCGCGCGCCGATTTCGAGGCGCTGACGATGACGGTGGGACGGCTTCAGTCGACCTTGGCGCAGTTGCAGGAGCAGATTACCCAGCGCGATACTGAGCTCGCCTCGCTCAAGGCACTTCTGGCACTGCGCGACGAGCGTTTGCAAGCGGCGGTCACTGCCTTGGGCAAAAGAAATGAACCGTCACTGCGCGGTCAGCTTGTCAGTGCCGCGACCTCTCCCGCGGCCTTATTGACCGCCTTATTCGGCCTCGTACTTTGCTTCGGCTGGTTTTATCGACGGCATCAGACGGTGCCGGCGGGCGTGCCCGCTGAGCCTGCTGCCGACCTAGGTGATGGTCCGAACGCTGAGGCAGATGCTGACTTGAATGCCGCGGGCGATGGCTCGGACAAGCCGCAAGAGCAAATGTCAGACGTTGCACCGGGATTATCTGCTGAGCGCGAGGCGGATCGTGGAGATGGAGGGGATCGTCGTGGCGCTTTCCACTCGCCAGAGGCGGTGCCGCTTGCAAGTAACCATGATAGCGCGTGGGCGACGGATGAGCGGACTTCGCCCGGTAATGACTCGTTGTTGGTAGGGCAGAGCACGGCGGTAGAGGGCACGTCAGAGCCCCTATCGCGCGATGATCTCTCGTTAGCGCCCGGAGGCGCGTTGTTGCCTGCATCAGACGGGGATGACTCGATTTATGGACTAGAGACCGACCCGGTAGATAGTCAGCTTGATCTGGCCAGAGCCTATATCGATATGGGGGACGACGAGACCGCACGCCCTGTGTTGGCGCAAGTGATTGAGCAAGGTAGCCTCACCCAGCAAGCTGAGGCGAGAGCATTGCTCGATCGTCTCGACGTACCGTGATATGGCGAGACTGTCTAATCAGCCTCTGAGAGCAGGGCAACGCATCGCAGCTCGTATCGAATATCACGGTGGTCACTATCACGGTTGGCAAGCGCAGCCGCATCTCGCCGTGCCAACCGTGCAAGAGGCACTAGAGGCGGCCCTACAAAAAATCGCGGGAGTGCCCCTGAGGACTGTCTGTGCCGGCCGCACCGACACGGGAGTGCACGCATTTGGCCAAGTAATACACTTTGATGACCCCGTCGGGCGGAGCTCTAAGGCTTGGGTAATGGGGACGAACCGCCACCTACCCGCTGATATTAGGGTTCACTGGGCAGTGCCGGTTGCCACTGATTTTCACGCTCGGTTTAGCGCCACGGCTCGTCGCTATCGTTACATCATTCTCAATGCGGACCAGCGTCCTGCGTTGCTAGATGGTTTAGTGACTTGGGAGCGGAGGGCGCTTGACGTGCCCGCCATGAACGAGGCGGCGCAGTGTCTGCTGGGAGAGCAGGACTTTAGCGCTTTCAGAGCTGCACATTGTCAGGCGAGTACGCCGATGAGATGCATCACTGACTGCTCCGTCGAGGCCCGGCAGCAACGCGTTGTCATTGACGTGACCGCTAATGCTTTCCTCTATCATATGGTGAGAAATATTGCGGGCTCCCTCATTGCGGTGGGTATTGGCGCACAATCAGTCGATGACTTCCGATCAGTGTTAATTGGTCGAGATCGAGCAGCCGCTGGCGATACCGCCCCCGCGGACGGGTTGTACTTGGTGCAGGTGCGTTATGCGGAGGCGTTTGAGTTACCGCGCACTCCGGAAGGGCCGACTCTGCTAGAGGGTACGCTGTAAGGTCGAGCAACGCGTTAGGGGAGTGGAGTCTGTTAAACTACAGCCCTTTTCAATGAGGCTCGGCTTGTGCGCATTAAAATATGCGGTATTACCCGTCGTGATGATGCAGAACGCGCCTTGGCGATAGGGGCGGACGCGATTGGTTGTGTCTTCTATCCCGGTAGCCCGCGCGCGGTGTCACTTGACGTAGCCGCAGACATCAGCCGAGGCGTATCTGGCTTAGGTATGATGGTGGGGCTGTTTGTTAATCAGTCGGCCGAGGACGTCCAGTCGGTACTGGATCGGGTGCCCTTACACACCTTGCAATTCCATGGCACGGAGAATGAAGCGTTTTGCCGGCAATTTAACCGGCCTTACATTAAGGCGATACCGA
>Ga0213869_10000811_pt1 | contig 24407 bp, 22 predicted proteins | sample PICome_10_FD_160083 | JGI IMG/M metagenome (GOLD analysis project Ga0213869, IMG submission 160083) | Coastal seawater microbial communities near Pivers Island, North Carolina, United States - PICO132 | ecosystem: Environmental > Aquatic > Marine > Coastal | place: USA: North Carolina...
AGCATGTGGGAAGTTACCTTACATGAAACTATATTACAAGACTGGAAACATCACTATGAGTCTATTAAGTATATCATCAAGAAAGATTACGAAGTAGACTTTGCCAAAACAATAGAAGATAAAACTATATTGTTAGAAGCAAAGGGTAGGTTTTGGGACCACGCTGAATACAGTAAGTATCTGTGGATAAGAGAAGCACTACCTGCTAACATGGAGCTAGTCTTTTTATTTCAAAATCCTTTCTCTCCTATGCCGGGAGCAAAGGTAAGGAAGGATGGAACAAAACGTACCCATGCTGAATGGGCTGAAACAAATAACTTTAGATGGTTTAGTGAAGAGACTTTACCCGATGACTGGAGAAATGATGGAGTATAAATTTAACGAAAGAAGACATATAATTGAACTTAAAGAATATATTGACAATACTTACGGAGAACACTATGCTTCTGATAAGTATCAAGCAACAGATATTATCATTGACTCTGGTCATGGCGAAGGTTTCTGTATCGGAAACATTATGAAGTATGCTAAACGTTATGGAAATAAAGAAGGAAAGAACAGAAAAGACTTGCTAAAAATCTTACACTATGGTATAATAATGCTTAACATTCACGACACAGAGAACTCATAATGGTAGAAGATAAAGTAGGAATAAAGGAATACTTAGGTATTAAAATTAATTACAGTAATGAAAAACTATTAGATAAGTTTAGTCTTGATACATTAAAAGACAGATACTTATGGGAGAATGAAACACATGCACAAGAAGCGTTTGCCCGTGCCTCGGTCTTCGGGGCAACCTACAAAGGTCACACGGATTTTGAATTGGCTCAAAGGCTTTATCACTACAGTTCCTCTTGTTGGTTCATGTTTAGCACTCCTATACTTAGTAACGGGGGAACAAGTCGTGGTCTTCCTATTAGCTGTTTCCTCAATTATGTACCTGATAGTCGCAGTGGTTTATCAGATCATTATGACGAGAATATTTGGTTGGCATCTTCAGGTGGAGGTATTGGTGGATATTGGGGAAACATTAGGAGTAACGGTATTTCTACTACTCACGGTAGTAAGTCTACTGGTTCAATTCCTTTTATCCATGTAGTTGATTCACAGATGTTAGCCTTTAATCAAGGCACAACAAGACGTGGTTCTTATGCTGCATACATGGACATATCTCATCCAGAGATTGAAGAGTTTATTAACATGCGTAAAGAATCCGGTGGGGATATCAATCGTAAGAATCTTAATCTTCATAACGGTATCAACATTACCAATGAGTTTTTAAAAGCTGTTGAAGAAGATGCAGACTTTAGATTGATAGACCCTAAGACTAACGAGCCTACTAAGATTGTAAATGCTAGAGACTTATGGTGGCAGATCATCAACGCTAGAGCAGAGACTGGTGAGCCTTACATGGTCAACATAGATACATGTAACGAAGCTTTACCAAAAGAACAGAAAGATTTAGGATTAGAAATTAAACAGAGCAATCTTTGTTCTGAGATTACTTTACCTACTAACGAAGAGAGAACAGCAGTGTGTTGTTTATCTTCTGTAAACTTAGAATACTATGATGAATGGTCAGAGAATCCAGTGTTCATAGATGATTTAATAACCATGCTTGACAACGTTCTTCAACATTATATTGATAACGCTGTTGACACAGATAACTTAGGAGAGTACAATGCAAACTTTAAAAGGTTTCAAAAACATATTAAAGAAGGTAAAGAAGGGTTTACTAAATCTGCCTACTCAGCTTATAGAGAAAGGTCATTGGGTCTCGGTGCGATGGGCTTCCATTCGTATCTCCAATCACGCAACATTCCTTTTGAAGGTATCTTCGCTACGGGTTTCAATCATAAAGCGTTTAAACATGTTAAGACACATGCAACCAAAGCTTCTGAAAGACTTGCAGATGAAAGGGGGGAAGCTCCTGATGTCAGTGGTAGTGGCAGGAGGAACGCTAATCTACTCGCTGTTGCTCCTAACGCTAGTTCTAGTATCATATGTGGTGGTACTTCTCCTTCGATTGAGCCATATCGTGCTAACGTTTATACGCACAAGACTCTAAGTGGTTCGTTCCAAGTTAAGAACAAATACCTAGAAGAGGTATTACAAGACAAAGGACTAAAGAAAAATGAGTTGACTGCATTGTGGAAAGACATTGCAGGTAACGAAGGTTCAGTACAACATCTTGATATATTAACTGATGAAGAAAAAGAAGTATTTAAAACTGCTAATGAAATAGATCAGATATGGATTATAGAACATGCATCTAAACGTCAAGAGTTTATTTGTCAAGCACAATCCGTTAATCTTTTCTTTACACTTCCTAAAGCTACAGAGCCACAGGAAGTACATGATGAATACATGCAGTACGTTAATGATGTACACTGGTATGGCATGAACAAACTAAAGTCTTTGTATTACTTTAGAACTAATGCTGCTAGAAATGCAGAAAATGTAAACGTTAAAGTTCAGCGTATTAAACTAGATGATGCTGAGTGTATAGCTTGTGAGGGTTGATATGGATTGTTGGCACTGTGGAACACAATTAATATGGGGTGGAGATCACGACATAGAAGATGAGAACGATGAGTACATTATGGAAACTAATTTAAGTTGCCCTAAATGTAACTCGGCTGTTATAGTTTATTTACCAAAAGATTAATATGAAACAATCAGAATTTGACAAGGTGTTTAGCCAAAAGTTTTCAGGCTTTACAAGTAGGATGTGGTTAGATTATTGTGATGAAAATAATAATCCATTCGCAAAAACAAAAGATTACGCAGGATATGTAATTGAAAATTTTAAATATTTAGTTAAGAGATTTAACGAGGAGAACAGATGAGCTTATTAGACACAAGAGATTATTACAAACCATTCGATAACCCTTGGATGTTTGACTACTATGTCTTACAAAACCAAATGCACTGGATGCCGGAGTCAGTACCTTTACACACCGATGTAAAAGATTGGCAAGAGTTAGATTCAAAAGAAAAGAATCTATTAACACAAATCTTTAGATTGTTTACTCAATCTGATGTAGATGTTGGTGCAGGTTACGTTGATAGATACATGCGTATCTTTAGAAAGCCTGAAGCTAGAATGATGATGGGTTCTTTTGCTAACATGGAATCTATTCATCAACATGCTTACAGCTTACTCCTTGATACAGTTGGTATGCCTGAGATAGAATACAAAGCTTTTTCAGAGTACGAAGAGATGGCAGATAAACACGAGTACGTACATAAGATTAAGACAACTAAGTCTGACAAGAAAAGTATTGCAAAAACTTTAGCAGTCTATTCAGCTTTTACAGAAGGACTACAATTGTTTAGTAGCTTTGCAATCTTGTTAAACTTTCCAAGGTTCGGCAAGATGAAAGGTATGGGACAGATAGTTACTTACTCTATACGGGATGAGTCTATGCACGTTGAAGCTATGACTAAACTCTTTAGAGAATTTATCCAAGAGAACTTAGATATCTGGACAGATGATTTTAAAGCAGAACTCTACGAGATTTGTAGACAAATGGTAACACTAGAAGATAAGTTCTTAGACCTAGTGTTTGACATGGGAGACCTTGAAGGTCTTACAAAGAAAGATATGTATGCTTACAATAGATACATAGCTGATAGAAGATTGTTACAGCTTGGTCTTAAAACAAACTATGACCAACGTGAGAATCCTCTAGGTTGGTTGGATGAAGTGATGGGTGTTGAACATCAGAACTTCTTTGAAGGTCGTGCAACTTCTTATATGAAGGCAGGACTAAGGGGTAGACAGGATAAGATAACCTTTGCAAACTTGGAGAGTGATAATGGTTAATAAAAGTGAAGCGAACTTAGTAAGTTTTAAAGTGCTTCTTACACGTAACAATGAAATCGTTACAGAGTTTAGTATGTTACCGGAGGATATGGTGGATGAAATATTTCCACCAGATGAAAGAGATGTTATAAAAACTATTCTACGTAATGGTAAGATAAAGATGGGAGACTTACATAACTTTTTTCAAAGAGAGTTAAACGTTTTGAAATAACTCTAATCTTTTCTTACATCTTTCTTACCATCAGCCCGAGCTATCCTAGCAACGTCTGGTGGTAGTTTTAATGCAGTACGAACTAAGGTGTCGATACGTATCATATCATTATCCATTTGCCTGATTCTATCAATCAAGGAAACAATCATCGTGTGTTGCGTATCTAGTTTTTTATGGATGTCTGCAATTAAACTTTTAAAGAGTGTCCATACTAAATAACCTAGACCAATTGCAGCAGCAGCCGGAATACCTATAGTTTCTATGGCACTTATAAACTCTTTCACTACTCATCTTTATCCGGAGTATTAGAAGCACCAAAGTAAAAACTTATCACAGCACTTGCCAACCCTCCTAAATATCCTAACACTAAAGATACTATAGTATCTGAAGTACTGTCAGGTGGTTGTAGGGTTACTAAAAATATATAACTAAAAAAGCCTGTTAAAGTAATTGTTCCTAATATTTTTGGTGTCCAATCTTTACTAAACTTTTGTCTAGCATCTTGTTTATCGTTCACCTCTAATTCAAATACGTCAACCTCTAGCTCTTTCATTTGAACTTTAAAATCGTTCTCAGCTATTTTAAGTTCAGCCATTTGCTCGGCTGTTAAATTATTCATAGCCTGTTCAAGAGACTTAGGGTTGTTTTTTACACCTAAAACACTACTTAGTATTTGACCTGCTTGTCCTCCTATTGGACCACCAAGTGCAGCACCAAGAGTTGGGGCTAGAGTACCTAATATACCTTTTAGTTTTTTCATTTTAATCTCCTAGTGTCAATGTTGATTCAAGTAAATCGTTTATAGAATCTAATAAATACTCAGGAACATCATCACCTAGTATATAATCTTCACTGTATGCAACCATATAAGACTCTATAAGGTCTTCATAAAGTGGTCTAAAGTCTTCACGTGTTACCCACTCTTCGTTACACAGAGTACGAGCTTTACAATCTATTCTGTAAGCTTTATCTAATTGTTTCTCTGTGTATAATAACATTATTGATCTAATACAATTTGTTGTAGCTCAATGCTACGTCTACCTACTTGAGTAAACCATCGACTGTCCTGCATCTCTTCAGCCATTTTATCCCAGTCGTGTTCTCTACAAGCTTTCAACATGTTACGAAACTTTGAAAGCCTTGTACCACCTAAGTTAAAACACATGTTGACTAACACATGCTGTATCTTTTCAGGTAGTTTATAAAATTCTTCTTTATCACCAAACACATGTATAGCTTCTGCATAGTGTCTATCAAAGTCTATGGTGTAGTATCTATCTACAACCTCTTGAGATACAGGTGTACCAACTTCCCAATCATATTCAGGGTCATTAGGTTGACATAGATGACCAACTCCTAGAGTCTTATAGCCTAAACTATCCATATAAATCTCTAGGACTTCGCCCTCGTGTCGTTTGATTTCAACCTTACATTGTTCTATGTTCATACTATTGGTACTTAATAAGGGGTTGATTGTAGGGTAATCCTGTGATGGGGTTGATTCTATCAGCAGCGTTATCCTGTGTAAAAGGTACTTGAGGACCTTCAATAGTTTCTTCACCGACTAGTCCTCCTTTTGAAAATTCTATTAGTGCTTCTTGTGAAGGTTCTAAAGTTTGTTCTATACCACTATATATGTCTTTACCAAAAGGTACAAGTTTAGCAGCTTGTTCAATGGTGCTTCTTTCATCAGTCATGCTTAAAGGTATCTGAGCTAAATCGTCTATAAGACCCAAAACAGGGGCGATTTGCTCAGGAACATTAGTTCCATATCCAGAAAACTTCACGGTATTTCGTACTTTATCTACCCACACAGTGTTTAAACCTGAGAAAGATAACGTTTCTCCAAACTTTTTCCACCACTCTTCTTCGCTTCTTTCTTTTTTATATTCTTGATTACTTGATAATGCTATTTGAGCTGACATAATAGAGTAATATAATGGTAAAGCAGCAGCTATACGCATTGCTAATGCTGCATCTCCTTGCTCCATACGTGCTACAATTGCATTAGTTTGAGAAGTTTTAGCTTGTGCCCACGATAAGAAACTTCCTAAGAATTTAACATAAGGATTCTTACTTTGAGAAAATAATCTTCTATTACCAACGGTAGGAATGATGGCATCTCTATCTGCAGATTTTATACCGGCTTTGGTTAAGTATTGTTTACCTGTTGCATCTGCAAAAGCATCATCAACGTTTTTAAACTTACTTAAATAAAGCATATTGTCTACGTTTAAACCTAACGTATCTAATTCTTTTTGTAAAGCATTAGAAACTTTTTTTCCTTTCCCAATTTTTCTAGATATATCCATGGCTCTATGAAGTCCTGCATCAAAAGCAAACCCACGAGCAATCCTTGTTATTCTACCAAGCTGAACTACTTCAAAAAATTTCCTAGTAAAATCTGCTGCTCGTTTTTGAACTAACGCAGCCGGTCCAGAGCCTATTAAAAACACATCTTGTAGTTCTCTTTCAATAATGTTATCATATCTATTGTTACCTAAAAACTTATCTAGAAATGTAACATCTTTACCATCAATTTGTTTTACACCGCCTCTTAAAGCTAGTGTTTCTGCACCCTTACCTGTTTGTTTAATCTGATTAATAGCAGATTTCCATGCAGCTTTATATCCACTATTAGTAATAGTCTGCATCCAGTCTCCCATACTTGGTATCGCTACTTTTGTAAGTCTTGTTGTAGCTAAAACTGATTGTAATAATACTGCTGTTGCCCTTCCTGCTTCAGTTGCTGGTAATGAAGCTGCACCATATACTTTAAAATAAGCCTCTAGTGAATCTTTAATCTTTTGTTTTTCTGCCGATGCACGATGAGCAAATCCCGGCATAAGTTCATATAATTCTTCAGAATCTACAAAACGTTTGTTAGTTTGCTTACGAGCAAGTCTTAACATTTCATTATCAATATCTTTAAATAAAGTTTTAATACCTTCTCCTCTAGCACCAAACACTCTAGAAAACTCTGCAACAGGTACAGTGTTTTCTGTTAGCTGTTTTAAAGTTAATAAAGGATTTTGTTCAAATAAATCAGAAACTAATGCTCTTGCTTCTTGGTCATACAATGTTCTTTCTTTATTAAAATGTCTAGCTGCAGTTAATACAAAGTCTTCGTCTGAAGCTCTTCTTCCTACAAACTCTCCCACATCATTACCTCGCCACCCGTCACCTTCTTTTGCCCATATTGAATTAGATCGAGGTGTTTTACTTGCTAATAAATAATTATCTGCTATTTTAAAAGCTTGTTTTTCGGTAATAACTTTTTTTCTAACTCCTCTCGCTACTTCATTTTTACTTTGAACAATAAATGCAGTAGCTAAACTAGTTCTAACACTAGTTTGAGGCATCTGACTAATTACTTTATCATTTAACATTTGTGTTAAACCGTAACGTGCTTCGTCAGTAAAATCTAATCCTGCAGATTTTGCGTATTCTTTAAATCTTAAAGTATAATCCTCTACTTTTACAGCTAATTCTTTAGCTTCTTTTAATCTTGAACTTTTTAAATCTTCTGGCTTTAAGAATCTAGTTTTTACACTTTTATTTAACCCACGTTCATTAACAATTTTACCAGCAAGTATCATTACTTCAGTGTCTACTTCACTAATCATGTCAATGAGTTCGCCTCGCCAAGCAGCAGCCTGCCTAAGTGCTTCTTCTTCTACAGATAAACCTTTAGTAGATTTACCCACAGCAACTCCACCACCTTGCATTTTAAACATTCTAGCAGCATAATTAACGACTGGTTTTGAAAAAGCCATTAACTCTTGTACGTGGGAACCGGCTGTCAAACTTTTTAAATAAGTATAAATACTACGTCTATACATAATATCTATTTCTTTTCCTGCTGCATCTTTTATAGGTTTTGCAATAAGTTTATAAGGAGAAGTTTGAATCTTACGCTGAAACGCACCTGCTAAAAATCCCATAGCAGCCATTGTAGCCATTGTAGAGTTAGTATCGTTCTTATCAGTAAAAGATGCTCCTATACCTGCCCCAATAACACCACCAAACAAAGGTCTAACTGCTTCCTGAACTAAAGCTCTAGCCATCCCGTCAGTTAAAACATTCTCTTTAAAACCTGCTACCATCCCTTTAGTTAATATATCTAGTATATTTTCAGGAACTTGTTCTCCAGTAATTCTTTGTATTTCTTTAATTAATAAACCTTCTTCTTTCTCTAACTTTTTTAACTGTCTATTTAATCTAACTGTCGGTGCAGTTTTAAAAGTTTTTGTATCTTTAGAAGCTTTGTCAATTTGTGATGGAGTAAGAGGCTTACCTTCTTTTATTTTTTTAACTTTTTCTTTTATTGCTTCTCTTTTAGCTGCAATCTCTCTTAGCCTAGCATATAAAATACCTTGACTTTCTATTGTTTCTTCTGCAGCTTCTGCTGTAGCTGCTTCAGCTTTCTGAACTGCTGGTATATCTTTTTTATTTATAGGAGGCTGTTCTTTAGAAGGAGGTATTTCTACTTTCTTTTTAACTTTTTTACCTGTTTCAGAAACTACTTCGACAGTCTCATTTACTCCTCGTTTAGCATAAGCCATTACAACCTCACCAACTGTAGCACCTGCAGCACCTAATCCCAGCCCAAGCAAAACAGTTTCTGGTTGTATCTTACCATACAAAGCTTCTTCACGTAAAGATAAATCAGCAGCAGCTACACCAGCACCTGAACTAATACTAGCAATTTTACCAGCTTTTGCAATCTTAGTCCAAGGTATTAAAAAAGTTACAGGGTCAATTAAAGCCATTGAGCCTCTACCTAAAAGAACTCCTGCATCTTCTTGTTTACCTCTAAACTCAGGAAACTCTTCTAAAATTCTTTCTTGTCTTTCGTTTTCAATTCGTTCTCTTGCTTCTTTATAATCTTCATCAGGGTCAAGAGCTGCTTGAACACCCGCTTTAATTAAACGATAAGCACTTCCTACAGCAGTAGGTTCTTGAGCCATACCGTAATTTACTTTACGAGCAAAAGCTATATCGTCTCCTAACTCTTCTAGAGGTCTCTCAATCTTTTGAGCTTTAGCATATTCTAAATATTCAGGAGTTTCAAAAATACTTACATAACTATCATCTACAACTTCTTCTTCCACAACAGGAGGCTTCTCTTCAATAATTTCTTGAGGTTGTGGTAAAGCAACTGGTTGTTCTGCTTGAATAGCAGCCAGTCTTTCTCGTTCTAATCTACGTCTTTTTTCTTCTTCTGTTTCTTCAGGTATTTCAGCATCTCTTGCTGCAACATAATCTTTATATTCAGTAGAATCAAAAATACTTACGTACTCATCTTGTAACATTTAGTTTCCTAAGATTGTAAAATGTTGATATATTCTTCGATTGCTTTTATTTTATCTGTTTTAGATAGTTTATTTAAAGAGTTAGCATCGTAGTTTTCTTTAATATAATCATTAAATCCAGTACTTAATAATCCTATAACAGGTCTGTTTTCTTTAATTCTATCTGCAGCGTTTTCTAAATTTTTAACTAGCTGAGATTTTCTAAACTGATTTAAGGTTACAGCATCTTTAGAATACTCTTGTAAAGCTTTTCTAATCATATCTGTATCTGAAATATCTGGAGACAATAGACTTGGCTTGTCTTCGACATCCTGACTATCAGTTTTGTTTTCTTGTTCTTCTAGGAAAGGACTTTTACCTTCTTCCATACGCTTAATCGCTGCTTCTTTAGCAGTTATTTGTATGTCTTCAGGTATAGGGTCTACTCCTATTTTTAAGTTTTGTAAAGTTTCTATTTGGTCATCTGTTGTGAGTTCATTAATTGCTGGAACTAAAGTTTCTTTTCCATCAATCATAACTCCAATAGATACTTCAGTCATTGTAGAGTTATCTACGTTATTTTTAATAGGACCTTTAAAACCTGTATCTGATTTTTTAGTGCCATCTACACGTGTCATATCATCCTCTTCAGGCACATATAGTAAGAACTCATCTTTGTATTCCGGAAACTCTTCTGCCATTTGTTTTAAATCTAAAATCATTGTTTTAGGCATACCTATAGGATTATTTTGATACTCAGTAATTCTATTTCTCATTGTAATTACAGGAACAGGTACTTCTGTTTGTCCTTTTTCTTGTCCTTCAACATCAACAGGAGTTAAAGTCGGAGTAGTTTTATTGTATATATAATCTGTTTGTTTTAGCTTCCAATCAAACCAAGCTCCACCAGTAATTTTTACAGACAATCCTTTTTTAGTAACGTCATATATAGCATTTGCAGCCAGTTGCCTTTTAAATGCCGGAGTAATTATTTGTCCTGTTCTCTCGGCTTTTAATAATTCTAATTGAGCTTGTTGTTGAGCTGCTTGTGTAAGTAAAGCCCAATCGTTTATTTGAAACTTAGAAGGGTCTTTTATTTCTTCATTATTTAATGTTTTCTCTAAGTCTGTTTTTATCTGTAATAAAGAAGGACTAGCTAAAATACTTCCTTTTTTATCGGTTACTTGGATTTCACGTATCATGCTGTTTTGTAATTGTTCATATCCTTCTACACCTGTTTTAGGACCTGCAGTAATTTGACTAAAAGCTTTTTCTAATCCTTCATCTAAAACTAATTTTTTAGGAGTTTTAGGAAGTATTACTCTATCATAAATAGCTTGAATTTTATCACTACCATCTATTGTATTTAATTTTATTGCTTCTTTTTGAAGTTGTTTAAACTCTTCTAGTTTCATTGTTTTCGTTTCAATATTGTCTAGCATTGTCAACATTTCTAAATCTATCGAGTTTAATATTTCTGTAGGCACATCTAGAGTAACATCGTTGTTAGCACTTAGCCTAATTTTATGGGCTGTTGTTGTACCTTTTTCACTATTAAAATATTTTCTCCCTAAAACTTTAGATAAGTTATCATCTTTAATAATTTTTTCACCTTTAGAAGCTATTAAACCTAATTGAGTTTTAAATTCTTCACTTGTAGTGTTCATGTAAGGAGTATAAAATTCTAATTCTGCTTGATGATTTTTAATTAACGGAGCAGCTCGTTCATTAGCTAATAGTAAAAGTTCTTTATCATTAACTTGTTGTCCTTTTAAATCTAAATTGTTTCTTAAAGTTTCAAGCTCTCGTTCAACATATCCTTGTTCCCAACCGTAATCTCCCCCTTTTTCTATCACATCGTCATGTATTTTTGTAAACTTTCCCATATTACTAAAAAATCCATCTGCTGCTTTTTTAATCGGAGTAAAACTATTGTTCCACTCATTAGCTCGTTGCATAGCTTTTTTACGTATATTAGAATTAGCTATACTCATACCAACCATAGCAAGACCTGCTAGTTGTCCAAGCTTCTGTCCACGTTTAGCTTTCTTCTTAGCTGAAGATAGTAAAGATTCTCCTAATGCTTTAATTGCCATTATACTTCCTCTGTGTTATCAGGTGCCAATAAACTTTCAGGCACTTTAATCTCTTTTAATTTTGTTTCAATCTCTTTAGGTAGTACACCTTTTTGTACACCACTAACTTTATCTTCTTCAGCCTGTACTGCAGCTTTACTAAGAAGTTGTTCCATAGCTGTAACCTGTTGTAGCTTATCTTCTTCGTCTTCTACCTCAGGTTCTCTATCTATTTTGTATTCTAATCTTCCTGCTCGTTCAACCAAGCCCATAATTAAATACATGGTTGGCTCGATAAGCAGTGTCATTAGATCAGGATTCCATAAGCCTTCTTCAAAACCTGCATACAATACAACTTGGGCTGCATCAGCAATGGTATTATCTGCATCAATTAAATCTACAATAGCTTCATAGGCATCATCTTCTGTTAAACTAACATAAAGAGATTCAATAGCTGGTTGTATTTCTGTAAACTCAGGTGGCTGTTCCCAAGGATAAGGACTATCAGGACTGTTAGTTAAACTTTGTCCCGGAATAGGTCTTTGCATTTGACCTAGAAATTCTAGACCTTCTTGATCGTATTGTTTTTGTTCCATCATTTAAACGTACCTAATGTTTTCCATAATTTGTAAAGAATCTAACGGACTCATATATTGTCCACCTTGAGATTTTACAGAGAAATCAATATCTCGTGTCACTTTTTCAGGTGTAACTTCTAAGTAAGCTACAGTTGGTCCTTCTTCACTTGATGTAGTAGTTTGCGGTTGTGCATCTGCAGCTTTGATTATTTCACTTTTAGCTGTATCTAATGTAAATACTTTAGAAGCTGCTACTGTTCCAGCTTTAAGAAGTCTGTCTCCTTGAGTCATTAATAAGTTATCAGAAACTTTAGGAGTTGTGATTGTTTCAACTAAATCTTTAGTCGTATCTAATCCTTTTGATTTAATAGTTTGAGCAGACTGTTCTCCTATATTGACAACATCCTGTCTTACGTCTGCAAAAATATCATCTCCTGCAAAAAGTTCTTTACCTATCTCATCATCATAAGTAGGAGTACCGGTTACCCATTCTTTTGCAGCATCAAACTTGTTGGTAATACCTTTTTTAAGTTTAGCTCCTTGTTGCCCAACCCAATCAAGTCCAGTGGAAATACCATCACTAATAAACGTATAAGCTTTGTTTATAGAAGCAGCTCCAAAGTTAATACCCTGTGCAAGTTTACCTGCAGCTTTAAGAAATAAATTTGATTTACCAGCTAACCCACTTGCAAAAGTTCCAAAAGAACTAGAAGCAAGATATCCCATGCCTTTCATTAGACCACCAACTGCCCAAGGCATTATAAAGCTTAAAGCAATTTGTCCAAGGATACCAAGTTTTTGAAACGGTTTAGCAATCTTACCTAAGACTTTACCAATACCTTTCGCTACTTTTTTGATTCCTCTTCCAACTTTCTTTACAATCTTTTTGAAGCCTCTTTTTATTTTACTAAATAGTCCCATAATTTCTCCTACTAACCTTTAAATGCTTTAATTAAATTAGCAACTGCACTAATAGATGAATTGAAATTTTCTGCAGTACTTGTTTCATTTGCTAACGCTGTAGCATAAAGCTGTGTTTCTCTATTTTCTTTTCCTTCAGCAGCTCTGAAATCAAAGTCTGCTTGATCTCGTAGCTCCTGCCATAAAAAAGCTTGTGCTTGTGATGACATGTTAAAAGCATTTTGAGAGTTTTGCATAGCTACTTGATTAGCAGCAGCAGTGTTTAGTGTATTTACTTGTCTTCTCCAAGCTAAGTTAGATTGCTCAATAGCTTGTGCGTTAGCTGTATTAAACTTATCTCTATCAAATTCTATCTGCTCATTAAACTGATTAATTTGATTTACCATTGCAGCATTAGCTTTATTTAAATCAGCTTCTGTTTGAAACTCTAAAGCTTGTCTAGCATTAATTTGTTGTGCATTAAACTGAGACATAGCATTAGTTTGCTGTACGTTAAACTGTTCTACTTGAGTAGCTAAGCTTGACATAAACTGCTGAGTTTGATTCTCACTAGCAGCATTGAATTGTCTTGCAGCATTTTGAGCTGCTTGATTACTTAATAACGTTTGTTGAGCTTGTTGAGCTTTTAATACATTAGCTTGTTGCTCGTTATTAAGATTGGTTAAATCTGTTTGTAAGAAAGCATTAGCATTGTTTATTTGAGCTTTCTGATAGAAGTCTGCTTCAGCTAAGTTAGCTTGAGACATTAGTACAGCATTTTGAATTGTAGCTTGTTGTCTGTTACTTGCTTCAGTTAAACCTACAGTTTGTAAGAACTTACTGTTAGATAATGCTGTTTGTTGGTCAGCACTAAACTGAGCCATATCCATTTGAAAAACTTTACCAGCGTTATCGAGTGCTGTCTGCTGTCTAAACTGAGCATTTTGTATTTCAGCTTGAGCTTCAATAGCTTTCTGTTGTCCTACACTTTGCTGTATTGCTTGTGCATTAGCTTGTGCTAAAGGTACAGCAGATTGTATAATAGCATTGAGCAAGGCATCTCTACCTACTGTTGAAGCTTCCATACCACGCTGTGCTAACATAGCTTCTACACTAGCTACAGCAGGTCTAGCCCACGTAGGAATCTCACCTTCTTCAATACCACTTAATAAACTATCTAACTGATTAGATACTAAAGCTTCTTCAGGTAGACCAGCAATAACTCCACGTTCAGCTTCTGTTAAATCCATTAACCTAGCTTCTAGGTCTTCAGGGTCGTTACCTAATATAGCTATATCTTCAGCACTAACACCAGCGTTAGCTAACTGTTTCTTAGCCCTTGTAACACGTGCTAGAGTTGTACCTGCTACTTGAGCAGCTTCTGCCATAGCGTTAGGACTTATAGTTCCTACAACTCTTTCAGTTAGTGCACCGGGAATAATCTCTACTTCAGCAGCTTCAATAGGAGCTACACGTTCTACTTCTGCAGCTTCTGCTAATGCTTCAGGTCTTACTTCACCTTCAGCTACAGCAACTTCAGGAGCTTCTGTAATCTGTGCTGCTTCCATCTGTGCAGCAGTGAGTGGTTCAGGAGCAGCTACTGCTGGTGCAGCTTCTGCGGTTACAGCTTCTGGAGCTGTTGGCATTGCAGCAGTTTCAGCTACTAAAGCTTCTCTAGGTGCGACTTCTCTAGCTACACCCATATCGCCTACTTCAACTTCTTTAGGTGCGTCTATTTGAGGAACACCTGTCATGTCTCCCGACACTAATTGTTCTGCTCTAGCTTTTGCATCGCCCATTGCAGGTGAAGGAGTTGGAGCTGGTGTTGGCTGTGTAGCAGGTTTAGTTTCTATGTCAAGTCCGGGTCCACCAAAGCCGGGACCTCCGGGAGCATTAGGTACTTTAGTAGGTAAGTTAGGATTATATCCGGGAGTATTGGGAATATTCATATCAAATTTAATATTTCGATTATCCTCTTCTCTTAAAACTTGTGGACTATTATCTTTACTTGAAAAAGAATCTACAGGATTAGAAGTAATACCTCTGAGTTCTTCTCTAGTTGGTTCATATAACGTATTCCTTACTCCTTGAGGATTTTTAAATACATCTATTTTACCCGGAGTTCCTTTTGCATAACCAACTCTACCACCTTTAGTATAGTCTTGTCTAGCTGTTCCACCACTTCTTTTTCTATTTCTTCTTTTTGACATAGTTATTTCCTATATACCTATTTTACTTAACTTCAAAGAGTTTGTCAAGCTTTTCACTGATTTTATCCATTCTTTCCATAATGATGGTCATATCGTTTCTTAGCTCATCTTTGGTTACATAATCTTTTGCAACCTCTTCACGGGTTTTGTTCAGCAATATATCTTGTCTTCTAAGCTCTGAAGTGTTCTGCCTAATCTGAAACCAGATAGGGGCTAAGACTAACGTTATAAAGATGTTCCAAATGATATATGCTGATAGTTCCATGTTATGCTCCTAAGATTGGAAACTCACCTAAAGGTCTGACAGGTGGTTCTGCATCGTTGTACTCGTATAAAGCTGCTAAAGCATCTACGTCTGCAGCACCGTCAATAGCTGTACACATGTCATTAGACTTTGTACGCACTGCAGCTCTCCACGTTGCTATATCGCTTGGTACTGCTGTACCACCTTCTGCAGCTCTAACCACCATCCAGTCAGTGCCTTGTAAAGTGCTACCGGCTTGAGAGTTTATTACAGCTTTGTGTTGTGGTTTTAAACCATATTGCTTAACTTCACCTTCTGTACCAAGCCCATCTGTTTCTTCTTGAGCTGTAAAGAGTACATCATCTATAGGTTTAGCAGTTGCCACACCGTATGAAGCTGTTACCACACCGTCTGCAAAGTCAAAGCTTTGATTAGTATTAATATAATACTCGTTACTTTTTAGATTTGTGTTGTCGATAACGACCTCATAAATCCCCATAGCTTCTAGTTCAGAAGCTGACCAAAGCATAAAGATATTAGCAGGATAGTTAACTTCTCCCACTGTTATAGCTTTGGGTCTTGTGTAAATTTGGGTTACACTTCCCGATTCTACTAATGCCCACATAATTTTTCTCCTATAATAAAGTGGTTAGTTAAATGTTTAACGTGCTGTACACGGGACACCTGTTGATGTCGTAAAAGGATTTTCTGCAAATGCCATGTAGATTATTGTATTTCCGCTTCCGTTCCATGTTCCGTCTGCATAGTCTCGTATTTTGAAGCCATTAGATAAAAAATCTAATGAGTCATAAGCTGTTCCTTGTGTTGCATTGGTTGTATTGGCATTTAATCCATTGTTGACAACATTGTATGGATTCCTTTTGTTATCCCACATATACCAATTTTTAGTTGCATTTGCATTTTTAACCATCACAAAAGCAGGTTTAAATCCTGTATAGACAAACGGACCATTGTCATTTCCATTGCCGACATAACTGCCAAACTTGCTGTAGCCTTGTTTTTCTGCGAAGCAGTAGGCTAGATAATCTGTACTAGCAAGTGCTGTATTACCTGATTGCATTCCAAAGACTGAAGATGTCATACCTGCACCCCAAGCATTTGAGTAACTTGCTTCAATACTAATTCTTTCTAAGGCAACAATATAACTGGTATTGCTGCTACCACCAGTTAAACCTTTATGCCAAGTCCACCAGTTACTTGTACTGTCTCTGCTTTTTGTAATAACCATTGCAGGTATTTGTCCTAATCCATGTCCTACTGAAAAAATTCCTGTGCCTGAACTAGGTGCTGAAGTAAAAGTAACAATACTAAATCCAGCATCTTGATTGGCTTGTACTGTAGAAGTTATAGAACCATCCGTATTGCTTGAGGTCGTACCACCATTCGCTTTCCATTGCCATCCAACAAAAGTATTTCCAGTATGGTTGGGTACTTGTGAGCCATCATCTCCAACAGTAAAACCATTGGTGTCAAAAGACTCTACCAAGTTTGTCCAAGTTGTATCTCCTGTAGTTGTATTTGAAGATAAATATACTGAAGTTCCTCGTGAGGAATCTTGTAAAAAGTGATTGTATCCAACATTTCTATTTTTCAACCAAACTAAATCAGGCTGTAAATCACTATTACCATCATTTGTTAATGCTCTACCATCAACATCATTACCAGTCCATAACAAAGTCTGAAAATGTGCAGATGGGTCGTCTATATTTGTATAAGCCATATTATCCGTACTCCGCTAAATTTTTAGTGCATAAGGCGTAGTAGCCTGATGGGGGTGCATATTCAAAAGTTCCGTAGCCATTGGCGTCTGTTGCTGCTGAAGATATTGTTCCTGCTGTATACCCACCAAAATTGCAGTCAGCACCAATATTAGACCCATACTCGCTTGTGCCTATAAAATATCTAGCTTCAGTATCAGGAAGGTTTTGTGCATTAGTTCCTGTTACTGGGTTTTGTGAGTTTATATATGTTCCGTTTTTTGCAAAATAAACTTTACCATTATCGGTATCTAAAGCTACGCTTATAATATCATTATTGGTAAAAGTAGTTCCTATAACTACTATTGTTCCATTATTGTAAATGTTTCCATTGGCACTATACAAACCAACTGAATTAGTGCCTGAATACCCATAATAAATTTCAGGAAATCCAGTTCCATTTCCAGCACCTATAAAATAGTAGTCTTCAGAACCAACGCCTACAAAGTGATTACCTGCACCAATAATTTTAAATTCTGCATACCACTTACCACTACCCACTGCTATTGTATTAGCCCAACTGTTCCAATCGTTACCACCTTGATGTGAAATTCTAGTTGCACCTTCTACATATGTAAAAGCATTGGCTCTTGTATTGCCTATAACATTAGGTATAGCAAAATTATTAGTAGGTGTGTCAGTTGCTTGGTTTGCGGATGTGATGTTGTTTAGGGTAAAGTCGTGGTTATTACCGCTTTGGTCTTCACCTAAGTTTGAAGCATTGCTAAAATCTAAATAAAATCCATTATTACCATAAGTGCCTGTATAAGCTTTAGGTTTCCATATACCACTATCATCGTCGTATTCACCAAAGTCTGCTGATGTTAGTTGTTGCCCATCAACATAATGTACTTCTGCTATATATCCATTGTATCTATAAACACCTTCGCCTATCATTATATCTTTGCCATTTTCACCAATAGCCAAATCTGCATTTTGTGTAATGTTAGATGTGTTGTCAGTTGACCATCCCGGCTCTACTCCATTTCTGTAAACTTTAAATCTATTTGTTGAAGTAGCTTGAGTTGTGTCTATAGCTATTACCACATGATACCAAGCTGAAGTATCTCTAATTGCTCCATAACTATTTCCTACACTAAAATTAGTTCCTCCAAGTCGCATTCCATATGTTTCTAATGAACCATATATATCTCTACCCCAACGAAGTGATAAATAATTTCCTGAAGCATCATCTCCAAACTGAAAAAGTCCAATATTTGAGCCTATTTCAGTTCTTTTGAACCACATACTAATAGTTCCTTTCTTTTGGCTTGTAGGTGCTGAGTCATAAGTATGAGTCATTTTTTCAACATTATCAGCTTCAAACTTACAAGAGTTATCAATCTCATACCCACCCGTAGCTGAGTTAGCTCCACCGACTCCTAGATTAATATCTGCCATATTAGCTTAGTGTTAAGTTTTGATTCCTACCTACTTCTAACCACTTAGAACCATTGTATCTAAATGTAAACAAATCACCTTTAGAAGCGGTAGTAGTTAGTGTAGGTGCTGTGTCGTCTTTAAATTCATAGACAGCGTTCCATGCAAGTGTTCTAGAGCCTGTACCGTCTTGTATAACTAGTAAAGCTATGTATTGTCCATTGGCTATAGCGTTTGTTGGAGCTGCTAAAGTTCTGTTACCAGCAAGAGTTACTTTGGCTACAGGGCTTGTAGAAACATCCCAAGCTATGGTAGCACCATCAGTTAATGTTGCTTCTGCGATTGGTAGTAGTTCTACCGGTATTTTAGTTGTTGCCATATTTATAGTTCTCCTACTATCGGGCTGTGCCCATAATTCCTGTTGATGTTACGAATGGATTTTCTGCAAATGCCATGTAGATGATACTTCCACCTGATGCGTTAAAACCATTCCATGTTCCTCTAACTTTAAAACCATTAGATAAAAAGTCTATGAGTTCTGATGAAGCTGTGGCTTCTGCATTAGCATTATGGGGCATTAAATATTTGTCTACTACATTAGATGGATTTCTTTTACTGTCATACATAACCCAATCTCCTGTAGAATCAATTCTTTTAACTATTACAAAAGCAGGTTTAAAGCCTGTATAGATGAACGGACCATTAGAGTTGCCATTACCGACATAACTACCAAACTTGCTGAAGCCTTGTTTTTCTGCGAAGCAGTAGGCTACATAGGTTTGACTTGCTTGTCCTGATGCCGCAACATTTAATCCAATAGTGCTTGTGTCAAAACCTGCTCCCCACATATTTGCTTCAAAGGCTTGTGCACCATTAGAATGTAATCCTATATAATAATTTGGTTGTCCTAAGTCTTTATGCCAAATCCACCAACCACCTGTAGCACTTCTTGATTTTGTTATCACCATAGCAGGTTTAACTCCCAACCCATGCCCTGCTGTAAAATTACCTGAACTACTAGGAGCAGTATAAGTAACAATACTAAACCCTGCATCTTGATTGGCTTGAACTGTTGTTGTTACATCTCCATCTGTATTACTAGCTGTCGTACCACCATTGGCTTTCCATTGCCAAGCTACATAAGTCCTACTACTTACATTTACACTACCACCACTAGCATCAGCACCTAAACTAAATCCATCACTATCAAATGAAGTCTGTGCATCTGTGTAAGTTATTTCAGCATTAGTTGTATTTGTAAATAAAGTTTTTGTTGCTCCTCTTGATGAATCTTGTAAGGAGTGCCAACTTGCATTGCTTCTTGATTTTATCCACACCCAATCAGGTTGCATATCGCTGTTACCATCATTGGTTATAGATTGAGTAGACCCATTACCAGTATAAGTAGCAACCTGAAAATATGCAGATGGGTCGTCTATTGCTGTGTATTTACCCATTAGGATGTTCCTCCATATTCTGCTAAGTTTTTACCACATAGTGCATAGTATCCAGATGGTGGAGCATACTCGAATGTTCCATATCCGTTTTCGTCTGTTGCTGCACTTGCTGGTGTGTATGATGTAAAGCCACCAAAGTTAAAATAACCACCACAGCCATTTAAATAAACGCTACCAACAGGCATAGCAAAATCACCGATACTTGTAAAAATTGGGTTGCCACTATTTTGGATTGTTCCGTTTTTATAAAGATACATATCTCCATTGTCCATATCTAAAGCTACACCTGCTATGTCATTTACTGAAAAGGTATTAAATTTACCGCTTATAATAGAACCATTAACAAATGTACCGCCATTCGGTAAAAGGGCAACTTTAGAAGGATAACCAGAGCCACCTCCTGCTGTTTGGGTTGAATCAGTAGATTCAGAGCTAGTGTAGCCTATGGCAGACCAATATGCTGTTCCACCAGTACCAATGTGTTTAAACTCCCAGTACCATTTACCTCTACTAACACCTATCGTTCCTACAACAGTATTACCAGAAGCACCAGTAGAAAACAAACTTGTCGCACCTTGAGAGATAACAGTATTAGCTGCGGTCAACATAACTGGATTCATCGTACAAAAATTATTAGTCGGAGTATCTGTAGCTTGGTCGGCTGCTGTGATGTTGTTTTCTGTGAAGTCATTTCCGTTACCACTTTCATCATCACCTAAGTTTGCACCATCTACAAAGTCTAAATACCAACCATTAGTACCAAAAGAACCTGTGTAAGCTTTGGGTTTCCATATGCCACTATCTTCATCAAATTCACCAAAGTCTGTTGGTGCTAGTGCTTCTCCATCTATGTGATAATAGTCTGCTATATATCCTGCAAAATAACCAAACTCATTTCCAGCGTAAGGTTTAGTACCAATTCGCATAACATTATTTTGTACATTATTTACTGTATCTGCGTTTTGCGATGGGTAGCTTGTGGCATCAAAAGCTGTTTCTTGTACACCATTAACATACAACTTCCATCTATTAGATTCAGTTGCTTGAGTTGTATCTACAGCTAAAACAATATGATACCAAGCAGAAGTGTCTCTAAATCTTCTTGAAGTGTAATTATTGGTTGAACCAACAACTCTAAATTCTAATTTATCTGCGTTGGTGTCTTGCCATGTATGAAACTGCATACTAACCATGTTAGTGCTATCAACTCCACTAAAAAACAAATTATGTCCGTTAGCATCGGCTGCACCAGCTTTTAGTTCAGTTCTTTTAAACCAACAACTAACAGTAAATGTTTTTCTATTACTTGTAGAGCCTATAGTTCTGCTTAAATATTCAGTATTATCAGGCTCAAGTTTTACAGAGTTATCAATATCATACCCAGTAGATATGCTTCCACGATTAGCTGTGCGTTGTAATACTTCCATAAATTATTAAGTTTGTGCTAAGTTCTGTACTCTTCCGATTTCTTGCCAGACTGAACCGTTGTAACGGAAACTAAAAATGTCTGTCTTGTTAGCTGTAGCAGTCACCGTAGGAGCTGTACTAGCTGCAAATTCAAATACTGTGTTCCAAGCAATTGTTCTTGGTGTAGCACCTTGTGCAAGTTCTACAGAGATTATAGCACCTTCTACAGCGTTACTTGGTGCTGAGAATGTAGTGTTTTCTGTAGTGACGTGATAAGCGTTAGCTGCTGCTGTAGAGTCCCATGCAATTGCATTAGAGCTAGAAGTTAATGCAACTTGTGCAATCCTAGCTGAACCTGAAACAGATATGCTACTTGCAAGTTTATCACTTGTTACTGCATCATCTTGAAGTGTAGCAGTGGCTACTGAATCATTGGTTGGAGCATTAATACTTGTTTGTGTATATGAAATAGCTTCTACAGCTACACCGGTTGCAGGGGCTGTAGAGAATGTTAATGTAGTTCCAGAAGTACTATAGTTAGCCTTGCTCTGATAAACTCCATCAAAATATACTTGTACGTTGTTCTCACTTACAGGAGCTACAGACAGTGTTAAAGTTGTATCACTGTTATCACCTGTCATAGTGTCAACAATCATATTAGAACCACTAATGCTACTTCTAATGTGATAAACTGTAATGACTCTACCGTTTGCAGGAGCTTCAGAGAACGTTAAAGTAGTTCCTGAAACACTGTAACTGTCTTGTGCTTGGAAGCCACCATCAATAAATACTAATAAATTGTTTTCACTTGTTGGTGCTGTTGTAAGTGTAAAGGTTGTATCACTACCATCACCTGCAAAGATTTGAGGTTCCATAGCTGAACCAGCTCCACCACTACCTGCAATAGCTCCCCATTCACCATCAGCGTAACCTTCAAACTGAGCATCGGTTGTGTTATATCTAAAGTAACCGTTAGCACCTGTAGGTCTTTGAGCTGTTGTACCACTTGGTACGTGTATCGCATCTGTAGCACTTCCAACGTCTAATGAAACATCTGGAGAAGCATTTAGAATACCTACACGATTATTAGTTGAATCAACTTTTAAAGTGTTTGTATCGACTGTAAGGTCTCCAGAGATTGTACCACTAGAAGCTGTAAGTCCTGCAATAATTAAATCTGCAGCAGCATAACCTGTAGCACCTGTGTTGACCGTAGTAGCTGGTTCTGTTTGCGTATCAGCAAATAATCTAAATGTATTATCTGTTGATGCATCATAGAATAGACCAGCATATTTAGTTGTGCTTGACTCTACATATTTACCATAAAGTCCAAAGTCTGTAGCGTTACCTGTGTTACCATTGGTAAGCCCTGTAAAGTTATCGTCAGATACAATAGGACCAGTTTGTGTAGTCGTACCTGTAACTGTTAAGTTTCCTGAAACTACTAAGTCATTAGAGACTGTTAAATCATTGGTAATGGTTACATCGCTTGGTAAACCATAAGTAATTGTACCTGAACTTTCAGAAACATCAACCTCGTTAGAAGTTCCAGCAAATGTTATAGTTCCTCCAAGAGCTATAGCTGTTGAACTTGTTACTGCAGAAACTGTAATACTTGAGTTTGCAAGTTTTGCATTTGCAATTGAACCTGCTAACTGAGCATTAGTTATAGTTCCTGTTAAAGAACTTGTCGGGTAATTCGTTGCATCAGTAAGGTCAAAGGCTGGTGTAGTATCTGAAGCACCTAGTGCTAAACTTATACCACCGTATGAAACTGTAGAGTTTGAAAGTTTACTGTTAGCAATACTTCCTGCTAACATTGTATTCGTTACTGTACCACTATCGCCTGAACCTACTAGAGTTCCTGCTGTAGCTGGTAAAGTTAAAGTTGGGTTACCACTAAAGCTACCGTGTGCTGGTGCTTGTAATCTTGCATAATGAGCATTAGCTGATTCACAATAAAAATCTATGTATGATTGTGTGCCACCATTTTTAATTGATATAGCACCTTGTGATATTTGTACACCGTTAGTTGAACCACCACCAATACCTAAAGATGTTGTAATCTCTGCTGCTGCTGGAATACCTATTGTAACTGCGTTACCTGTAGCAGAAGTTTCAATCTCGTTAGATGTACCACCGATTGTTAAAGTTTCACTATCAAGGTCTATGGCTATCGTGCCACTGTCTGTTGTTAAATCTAAATCTTGAGCAGTAACTTGAGAATCTACATAAGCTTTAATAGACTGCTGGGTAGCTAATTGTGTAGCTGAATCAGAAGCCATATTATCTTCATCTAATATTGCAGTACCTGATACGCTTGTATTGATTACAGGGCTTGTAAGTGTTTTGTTTGTTAAGGTTTGAGAGCCTGTCAGTGTAGCAACTGTAGAGTCTATATTAACTGTTACAGTGTTACCTGAACCTACTGTATCTAAACCTGTTCCACCAGCGATTGTGAGAGCTTCTGAGTCGAGGTCAATTGAAAGTGCACCTCCACTATCTCCTTGAAAATCTAAGTCCTGTGCGGTCACCTGAGAGTCTACATAAGCCTTGATAGATTGTTGGGATGCAATACCTGTAGCACTGTCTGAAGACATATCATCTTCATCAAGAAAAGCTTTGCCATCTAAAAGATTTAACTCTGCTGCAGTTGATGTAACACCATCAAGAATGTTGAGTTCTGCAACTGTTGAAGTAATACCATCAAGAGTATTAATTTCAGCAGCAGTAGCAGTGACCCCATCAAGAATATTTAGTTCGGCTGCTGTGGATGTTACTCCATCTAATATATTTAGTTCAGCAGCAGTAGAGGTAATAGCAGTACCATTAAAATTAATAGCATCTAAGTAAGCTGTACCGTCAATGTAAATATCTTTCCACTCTTTTGAAGAGCTTCCTAAGTCATAAGTGTTATCTGTGTTTGGTATAACATTTGAATCAATCTCTGCAGCTAAGTTAATGCTGTCAGTGTCTGCATCACCAAATGTAAGGTTACCGGAGATAGTAGCGTTACCTGTGACTGTAAGATTACCACCGAT
>Ga0213869_10000812_pt1 | contig 24381 bp, 9 predicted proteins | sample PICome_10_FD_160083 | JGI IMG/M metagenome (GOLD analysis project Ga0213869, IMG submission 160083) | Coastal seawater microbial communities near Pivers Island, North Carolina, United States - PICO132 | ecosystem: Environmental > Aquatic > Marine > Coastal | place: USA: North Carolina...
TGCAATTGCACCAGGATCTGTAGCTAATACTTCAGCTAACTGAGTTTCTGGTCCTTCAAACATATCTTCAACTGGTATAAAATTAAATTGTCCAGTTGGAACTACGCTTGTTTCTCTTTGATTGCTGGTTACAGCAGTCTGTAAAGGTGTGTTCCCTTGCTCTTTCATCTAGTCTATTATTTTATACCGTACTGTTCTTGGTCTTTTTTTCTGGCTAATCTATTTTCTTCTCTAATTGTTTTAAACCATGATTCTAATCTATATACTTGAGGGTCTAAACCTCTTATACCATAAGTCATATCTATTGGTTGTGTAAATTCTTCAGATCTATAATTACCGCCAGTTTGTGTTTCTGGATTATAAGGCACATATCTATTAACAGTATAGTTAACTGAGTAATTATTATTATCAATTCTACTTATTCTATAGTCTGCAGTTGGTGTTAGCATATCCGGAACTGTGTAATCAGCATACCCATTTTCACTAGACATAATATCTGTATTTATAGAAGAGTAATATTGATTAGATGCTGCTTTAATATTTGTATCTTCTTCTTGTTGATATATAAATGATACACCACTTCCAACTCCTTCATTCTCACCTGCATCTGATAAGTATTTAATATCAGCAGTTGTCAAAGCACCATATTGAGCACTTACATCAGAACCACCTTTAACTTTAGAAGCCATCCATTCAGGGCTAAAAATAATTTGATAACCTGCTGTAGTCTTATTACCATCTGTAGATTTACCATAAACTGGTTTATACTGTAAAGTTGCAATAGGAGCTATAGCATCTGTATTAGATCTTTTAGGATTATTATACCAAGTGTTTAAATCTTCTTTATATAAATCCCATGCTTTTTGTGCTATTGGATCAGCAATCAAAATGTTATCTACATTATCTATACTACCGGCCACTAAACCATATGGACTACCGTTTTTTTCTAATGTATTTATTTGTTGTAATAAGTTGCCTAATTCTGCTTCACCTTGTACATTACGCGTTAAAGGATTTATTGTATAATTATATGTAGGTGATAGTTTTAATCCATCTGATTTATCTCCATAACCACCTAACATACTATCTACTGTACCTGTAGCTAGATCTCCTTGTGTTCCTATTAAACCTTGTTGAAATAAATTATATAGTTTATCATAGTATTGAAAAGCCTCACTTTTAATTTCAGCTTCATCAAATCCCATTACATGGTTACCATTAGCATCAAGTACTGGTCTTCGGATAGTTGCAGCACTATAGTTACTACCTGTGTAGTTTGGATTAGCAACTTCTTTATACAACAACTTTTTATACTTTTTATTTTCATTGCCATCCCAACCCCATAAATCTGGATTTATAATTTCTCCTTTTTCTATTTTGTCCTTTACTATATCAAAATATTCTTCTTTAGAAATAATTTGATTTTGATCATTCATAATAGTTGGAAAACCAGCATCAGCAAGAAGTTTAGCATTTTTATCAAATCCTGATTTCCCCCTGCTTTCTAAATTAGCTTTCATAAGATCATATGTCTCTCTATGATTATTGAGTACAGTGGTCATTGCCGTATTAAGACCTTTCATTTGAATATCTGTACTATTATTTGGACCAACCATAGCATCATATAATTCTTGATAGGGTGCAAAGTTTGCATCAACACCGGTTAAATTTGCATTTTGTTTAGTTTGATTGTAGGTGTCTACAAATTTATTTCTGGTTTTATCATACAAACCATTTACCAAATTTCTATTTACATACCCTGTAATCTTAGCCTCTTCACCCTCGCCTTCTATTGTAGGAGATGTAAGCTTTTCTTTTATTTTTTTAATAGTTCCTCTATACTCAACCTCTTTACCATCTTGAATAACTGTAATACCATAAGTACCATCTTTATTAGCAGAATCCCCTCTTGGATTTATAATTTGTTTTGCAGCAAGAATATTATCTACCTGTCTTAAAAATAATGCATTATCTCTACGTAAAAATGCTTCATTATTCATTTGAGTTACATCAGTATCTGGATCAATTACTCCATCTTCATCTGTAGATGCAAGAAATGTTGATGCATCACCAAAAGATACATTACTACCTTTTAATAATGATAAAAATGAATTTGGATCTTCGGTAGTGTCAACAATTTCACCTTTAAGTCTTGCTAGATCTAATGCATCTTTAGATCTCTGAGCTTGTAAAATCATTGCATTTTCCGCATTGGCTCTTATTTTAGCCATATCATACTTAAACTGTTTTTCTTTAACCGCATACTCATTAGCTTTCCAGGTATATTCTTGATCACGTGCACTAAAATTAACAGCAGCTTTTTTCAAATCTCCACTAATATTATAGTTCATTAGTAGATTATACGCTTTATTAAGTGTTCCTTGTAAACTTTTTGATGGAGTATTTGCCAAAGTTTGCATATTAATCTTAGCATCTAGTGCAGCCTGCATGGCTTCTGCAGCACTTTTTTGCTCAATCATTACCTCTTCCAAATCTGAGCCAGGAACAATACCGTTATTTTCTTGATAGTTCTGCCAGTTTACATTTGCATCTTGAGTTTTTTTCAACTCCTTAGTTGCTTTTTGAATTTCAGGAGTATTTAATTCATTAATTCTTGCAATAGTTTCTTGTGCCCATGCTTCTTGACCTTGTTCTACTGATGTAAACCGTCCAGCTTGCATTCCTTGTGATGCAAAATCTCTACTCTTTACAAAAGCATCTTCTTGATATGCTCTTTGTACTGTTGGATTATCTAACAAAGCTGACTGTACAGCTTGTAATGCAGCTCCTGTAATTAATCTACCATTCTGTTCAGTTACAATCCAATCTGTATTAGCAGTACCATCTGCATTTTCACCATAATGATTTATCTTCATTTTAAGTGGTGGATCCATGCTTTCTAAATACTCAGTTGCCAGCTCAAATAAATCAGCATCTCCAACATATTTAGGTAATTGTGCTTGTAAAGCTTGTTGTTCTGATCCATTTATAAAGTCATCCATTCTATATTGCATCCCTCTTACACCAGTTTCCCAGTATCGTTCATGCATTTTTTGATCTGTTGAGTCAAGCAATCTATTAGCATATGCCATTTCATCTCTATACTTAGATGTAAACACAATATCCTTAACTGTTAAATCATCTTGATAAAAAGGAGCAAACACACTTTTTGCATTATCAACATTTTGCTGTAATGATAAATCTAATCCTGATATCTTTTCTATTTGCGGACCTATTTGTTCAGCAAATTGATCTCTACGTTCTTTTGTATCTTCTCTTGATAGATCAGCATACACAACTTTATTGTATAAATCGTTTGTTGCTTTAAAATTGGCATCATACTTATCTGTTCTTGTCTCTAAAACTGCAGACAAAAATTTATAGTCCGGAGTAAATGGTTTAATATCCGGTACGTAAGACTTGCTTCCTTTAATATATGTTGCCATAATTCAAAATTAATATAATTTAATAAGTTTACAAAACATTAATTATAAACTCTTTAAGTTTAGACTCCCATCTTTCCACTAAAAAATGGAAATGATTTTGGTAATTTTTTTATTTCTTTCCCTTTTTGCATCTGCACGTTTGACCCAGGATATCCGGGTATACCGCGTTGTTGCATATCAGCCTGACCTTTTGTTGTACCAATAGCAGGTATACTACTATTACCTAAAGATAAATATCTATCTAAAAAAGCAGCATCTATCTTTTGATCTTCCGGTAAGTTTTTCCTGAGTTTGGTGTATGCATCTAAAAAAGCTTCTTGTTGATCTACTTGATTTGCTTTATATAGTTGTTGGCCATTTTCAGTAAACTCAACATCTCCATATGCTTGAGGATTAACATCATAATAAGGATATAAAGTATTTAAATTATATGTATTAGCTGCATTTGTCATCATTGCATTAAAGAGTTCATTGTTTTTAGCAATCTTTTCATTATCAAAATTTTGCTTTTCTTGTAATGCAAACACTGTATCATCATATAAACCTTTATCAATAGCTTTATTTCTTATATCAATCTGCGCATCCATTTGTGCTTGTTGTGATGCAGCACGATTCATAATATTTAAATTAGTTTTGTTAGTTGTATCTATTGCTTGTGCAATAGCATTAAGGCTTTTACCTTGAATATTACTTCTTGCTATTGCTTGTGGACCACCGGCAGCACCTAACGCAGATGCCATAGTGTTTTGAGCACCCATAATTGCATTTACTTTACCAGTATAATCATCTAATACATAATCAATTTTTTGTTCATCTAACTTAGGAGACCAAGGTAAATATAAATCATCTTGTATAGCTGCTAAAGCCATTAAGTTATTTTGGTCTTGTCTCCACACTTCTTTTATGGGACCGGGTGTAGTTTCTAATTCAGGAATTACAATTTCTTCTTTTTCTTCTGGTAAATCAATAAATCCTTCTTCTGCAGCTGTAAAGTCTATATCAAATCCAGGAGCATTAAATACTTTAGCACCTGCTTTTCCATCTAAATCTGATCCAGTCTCACCAGTTCCAAAATAAGGTCTGTATGGTGCACCTACTTTGTCATAGAATTTCTTTCTTTCTTCTTCATATAACTTTTGAAACTCTAACCATTGCGGGTCGTTTTTTCCTTTGTTATAATCAAAACCTTCTATTTTTTCAGCTATCTTACCATTTCTTCTCATCCAATCTTCCTCAGCTTCCTTTGATGCAAATGCATCTGAACCATACCAAGCATCTTGATTGCCTGTAGAATATTGTGTTCCTGGTATATTACCTTCAGAATACATACCATAATCAAAGTAACCTATGTCAGATTGATTGATTACGTCTCCTGTACCTCTTTCATCTTCGCTATATATTGGATCCCCTTCAACAGTAGAACCTACAATGTCAATTGCACTAGTTTGACTAGTACCTTTTCTTCCTTCAAACTTAGAAGACGCAGGTTTAAAATACCTAAGTTTACCTTCATCATTAATAGAAAATTTAAAACCTTGAGATTGTTTCTTTTGAATGTCTTTATATGTATCACTTCCTTCTGGAAAATACTGTAACGGATCAAATGATTCTGAAGTTGTTGAACTTTCATTATTTTGACTTTGTACATTTTCTTCAACAACGCTTTTAATTTTTTCAGATTTAGAGTTGTTAATATTTCTGTAAGTTTCATTAAATTCCTCTTCTGTAATACTTAGGTCTCCGGTATTATCTCCTTGATTAAAAACATCATAATCTCCTCTGTCAGTTAAATTCTTGCCATACATTTTAATTTCAGCATCAGACAAACCTTTAATAAAATCTGATTCTATAGTACCATCAAAACGTCTATGCAAGTTATTTCTAATTGAATAATCAATATATTGAGCTCTATCTACAGGTTGCCCATTTATTGTATAAATATTATTAGAACTATTTGCATCAGTTTCTGTACCTGCTTGTGCCTTATTCAAAAAGTCTGACATTTCATTACCAAACCTAGCCATAGGCATTATATCATTATTTGCTTGAGCAAGTTGCATTTGATTAGCAGAGTCAATTGGTGGCGCTTGCATATTTTGTGCAGGCATGCTTTGTTGTTGTTCTGCTTGAGCAAACATTTGTTGCAACATTCTCAATTGATTTTGCTGATCCGCAGGTAATTGTTCTATTGCATTATTTTGTGCTTGTTGCATGGATATCTGTTCTACATTAGCTGTAAATTCTAATGGATCTAATCCTTGAGATAACAGAAAAGGATGTGAAGCTAAAGGTACACCATCTTCAAAATTCTTTTTTGCTTCTTGCATAAAAGATAATTTAGATAGATCCTCCATATTTTTCTTCAACATTAACTCTGCACTTCTTGAAGAAATATCATCTGAAAATTGTGAATCTAATTCTCCATAATAATTATTCAACCCAAACTTTTTAGAAATTTGAGCTGGTGTTTTTCTTGCTCCTCCCATGCCAAATTCTGACATTTCATCTTTACTAAACTTTAACTTGGGTGTATCAGAATAAATAAAAGATTGTTCCGGTAAAAACATAGGTACACCACCCTGTGAATGTCTTGGCCCCGTAATATTGTAAAGACCAAAATCACCATTGTTATTTAAATCTGTTAAAACCGTTTCTCCACCTTCTGCCTCTATATTAGCATCTTCTCTAGGTACACCAGATAAACTAAATCTTACTGATTGATCATCAGTATTATTAAACATAGTTTGTCCATAATACTCTTGTGGAGTTGTAACCAAACCATAATCTGCTTGATCACCTGTCAAATGCATATCACCACCATATTGCATAAGTTTATCTTCAACAACTTTGCCGTCAACTAGTTTAAACCCTTTTGGTAATTTATTAATTTTAATTTTTGCCATAATTATAACATTTCTATGTCAGCTCCCGCTGCAATTAATTTAGCTAACATTTTAGGATCAACATTTATTATTTCACCACCTTGTTTTAATCCTTTCATTTTCATTGCTAGTTTTATACCTTGTTTGGTTGCCCAATTAGCATCATCATAAAAAGGTTGATTTTCAACATATTCTCTTACTTCTTTTTTATCTATACCCGATTCATCTAAATATCTTTTAATATCATCTTTTTTAACATTATTAAAGAATTCTAAACCTTCACTAATATTGCTAATATTTTTTGCACCATTATAAATATCAATAAGTTCTGCCTCACTTGAAGGGGATAAATTAAGTAATTTTTTCATCATAGGGTTAGCCATCATACTTCTACCTAATACATTTGGTAAACTACTAGCAGGTATTCCTGTCTGAGCTTTAGATAGTTCTCTTTTAATAACTCTATCTCTATTTGCTAAGTAAGCAGCTTCCCCTCTTTCACCACCATAATTATTCACAGGCAGTAACTCTGGCAATAACTCTGCTTTCGGTAATAGTGTTTCAGACATACTTATAGGAGCTGGATTTAAAGATATATTTAAAGGTGCTGCTAAATCTCTCTTGTAATTCCTATTATCTATATCAGATTGTAAAGCACTCAATTGATTATTTAAATCAGATGTTGACCCAACATATCTTGTTACTCTTAATCCTGAATCAGGATCACTAAGATCTAGATTACGTTTAATCTCACTTAAAGGTCTATAGTCTACACCAGTTTTCCAATTACCTCCAGTATTTTCCATCATTATTGGAGAGCCATTTTCATCATAATCCCCAGTAAATATCATTGTATGTGCTTCGCCTGATCCACCTGAAGTACTATAATTAGATACAACTCTATCACCTGGTAATAAATCACTAAAACCGGGTTCCATTAATTGCATTCCTAAACCTCCATCATTGCGTTCAATCATACTATTAAGTTGACTATTACCTGATATAATTGGAAAAGGTTTCCCTTCTGCAGTTGTTGCACCTGCTTTTCTTAATATACCACAACCATAGCTTGTACACCCATAACCTTCACCACTATCATATAATTTAGATCCCCAATTTAAAGTTGCTGCTGGAATACTATCTAATCCTACAACACGCCCATAATCACCTTCAACAGTATTAAATAAAGCAGGATCAATGGAAGAATCAGGACCTAATATCTCTGCTAGTTGGGCTTTTCTTTGTTGCTCATCATCCACTTCTTTAGATGTTAGAATACCCCGGTATATTTTATCTATGTTTGATCTAAAATCTTCAACTCTTGAATTTTCACTATCAATTTGCCTTTGCAATTCTGCCATTTCTGATTCAATCTCTGATCTACTTCTATTAGATCTTACAGGTGTTTCACCTTTTTTTTGATATTCTTCTAAATCATCAGTGAATAATTTTAATGGATTAAATGGATTACCTCCCATTTGCATTTTTTCAAAATTGTTTAACTGAAAGTTTTTAGACTGTGATGGTAATTCCATAAGTTCAGAATCTTTAAACAATCTAGTAACTAACATTTGATTATATGAAGAGTCTTTAACAAAATTTGGTAATTGAAAATCTACTGACTGCTCTGGTAATGATGCTAGGTATTTATACTGTGAAGTTCCTGGAACAAACTGTATTTCATTAGCTCCTGTAATAGCATCTAATTGTGCTTTTGTAGGCATACCTGGAATTTGTTGTCCTGGGATACCGCCCCCACCCATCTGCATTTTGTTTGTAATAGCATTTAACTCTTCTCTTGTAGGAGTATCGCTTGATATTTTGTAATTACCCGGAAATGTTTGAGCATACATTTCTTTTGTTTTTTGATCCATAGCATCAAACTCACTTTGACTTGGTTTGTAACCATCAGCCATAAAACTATTTTTATAGTTATTCATATATACTAGTAGGTCAAGTTGCTCTTTAGTTGGCATACCAGGTATCTGTTCACCAGGAACACCTCCACCTTGCATGTTTTGTAATATGTTTGCCTGTACACTTTTTGGTAATGCTTTAAATCCGGGATTATTAGTACCACCATTTTTCATATAGTAGCCAGTCACCCTATCGGCATCACTACCAAACAAACCAGTATTAATATCAGGACCTTTACCTTTTTTAAATTGTGGATCTGTTTTAGTAGCATATGCATTATCAGCAATTATATTTTCACGTGCATCTACATAACCGCTATCATCAGCATCTTCCTTCCAATCATTTATGTTAGAAATAATACCAATACCTTTTCCAGCTATATCTTCAAAAGCTCTCATTGCATTACTATTATACCCTCTCTTTAAAGCTCCAAATACACCACCAGTATCAACATCTACAGAACCAAAATCCACTTTATCAAATAATGAATCAGCATCTAATTCTGCATCTGCAAGTAATTGCTGGCTATTAACCTGTGTTTCTGACTCTAATGGTGTGGGTCCTAAATCAGGAAACCTTTGCTGCAGTTGAGAATCAGCTACGGCTTGTGTATCTGCCATATAATCTGTTTGGTTTTGAAAAACATTGGCTAAATCAAACTCATTAGAAGTAGATTCACCATTTCCAAATTGTTTTTTTGGATTTACACCAGATATTTTATTTTTAAGGGCATCATACACCCCTTGAGCCGAAGAACCTAAATTACCAATATTATCACTAAGCCATTTTTTTCCTTCTTCAACTACATTATTTATTTCTGATTTATTAGTTTCTACATTTGGTGTAGGTAAATTAGATATAGCATCTTTTAAAGTAGGGTTTTCCTTTTGGTATTGAGTCATCCAATTTTGAAAATTGGTTACATTTTCATCACTTAAATCTAAATTTACTGTATAATCAGCATCAGCATATTTTTTTGCTTTGTTAGCAATTGTTTTATTCTTCAGGTCTCTTAATGATCCATCTTTAAGTCCGTCATTATCTTTATCTTGTCCACCAAATAAAGTTGTACCAAAATCTACTACAGAATTTACTAATGATGCAGGACTAAATCTTTTACCCGTATGAAATGCAGAAGGTGAAATATAAAAAGGATTATTAATTATACCATCATCATTATCATTTACAACATCTTGACCACCATATAAAATATTATCGTTTGAATCTTTTACAGTAATATTGTTTTTATTAGCAAACCGATATGCTGAATCAATCATTTCATTGCCTGTTTGTGCTTTAGGTACGTCATGAGTATAACCAGCTTCTTTAAGCCTAAGATGCGTTTCCATATCTTTAGCTCTAATTTTTCTATCACCCTTATACATAAAGTGTGGTTTAAATTCACCACCTTCTTTTTGTTCATTTAACAACGCCTTTTTAGCATTATGCTGCGCTTGTGCTTTTGCAATTGCAGCTTGTTGTTGAAGTAGTTTTATTTGAGTTTCAATATCTTGCAATTGTGATTTAGCATCTTGATTGTCCCATGGATTATCAGTTAAAATTCTCATTCCATTTTTTTCAGTAATGATATTTCTACCATCTGGTGACAACTTTTGAATTTCAACACCATCTTGTGCTTTATTCCATCCAGCAGCATTCTTTGCAAAGTTAGCCATCTTTACTATTCTAGTAGGATATCTATCTTTATTAGCCATAACCTTCTTAGCTGCTTCCTGAACGCTCATACCACGTGCCTTAGCCCATGCTGTAAACTTACCTTCATTTTCTGGTTTAATCTCTATTCCAGATTTAGCTATTTCAACAGGATCTATGTTTACATTTAATCCTTCTTGGTCTTCCTGTATTTCTTGTTGTCTTGCTAACTGCTGAGGGTTTTGATTTATTTGTTGGGGAGTAGGATCCGCCACTTGTTGTTGTTCTTGAATATTTTGAAACAAAACTTGCAGGTCATTTTCTTGATAACCTAAAGACATAAGTGCTTGTACAATAGTATTTTGATCTACTTCTTGTTGCATTAAACCCATCACAACTTCTTCAGGTTTCCCACCTTGTTCAATAGACTCTTTAAAAAATACACTAACTTGTTGAATGGCTGGATCAACCTGTGGTTGCTGTTGCATGCCAGGTTCATTAGGAATCATCTGCCCTCCTTGTTGTTTTACACTTATTTTGTTTAAACTCATTTCAACTATATTATATTATTAATATACAAATTATATAAGAGATTTGCTAATCTTTAAAGGTTTAAGAAGCAGAAATAACATTGGTAGCAATGTAATTGGCAACACCCATTCCTTGTTCTTTTGCATCTTTATAATGCATTCTATTTAGTTTATCAAATATATTTTTTGCAGTTTCACTATCATCAAGACCATTAATATAATTTATATAAATAGTATATGGGTTTGTGGTTGAACCACCTTGTTGTTTGAATCTTGGATCAAGTATATACTCTCTACCTTTATTATAGGATCCTTCTCTTTGTCTCATGGATTCTGTACATGAAGCACACCCACCATCTTGAGCTTTTGGTAATGAACCTCCGTATTCAGCATATCTAATATTATTTTCTTGAGGTGTATCTATTGTTGCTACCTCATTCATTAATCTTAAAATTTCTTCATCTTCATATATATCATCTAATTTAAATAAACCATACTCACTTTCTTCTTTAAGTTTTTTTCTTAATTCAAGTAAATCATCTTTAGTAAAAATCTTGTTAGGATCTATATTATTCTTTTTTCTGAATTTCATTAATTCAGCATAAATCTCTGCAGGAGGCAAATATTCTTCTGTTTTATATCCGCCTTTTACAGGTATGTTTTTTATAGCTTTATGTATATTAGTTTCTGGAATTGATTCTTTCATATCTTTTCCAGGTAAACCACTTGTTCCAATATCAAACACATGGCTTTGTTCATGAATATCAGTATCTTCTTCTTTATTACCTGAGAAGAATCCTGGATCAGAAAAATAAATATTATCAGAAGGAACATACATTCCATTAGGGGCACCTATTTGCCAATAGCTGGCATCATCATTCCCTGTCTCAACCATTTCTTCTCTAGAAACTTTCTTAACATCATCAAGGCTTTTAAAACCTTTTTCCATTTGTCCATTACCTAACTGATCTTCAAATTGACCAGTAGCATTACGTGTTCCTATCCAATTTTTAATCCATTCTTTATTTCCATTCTGTGCCATGGGTACTTCCATTACTATATCACCTGGAAACTGATATTCATTCTCAGGCATCATCATTTGTGAATTACCTAAATTATCTGTACCCATAATAGGAAAATCCACATCTTTCATGCTTATGTTTCCTGACGGAATAAAATTAACTGGATTGGTTTTATCCGGGCTATCATTTCTATAACCCTCTACAGAAAAAACTCCTGTAACGTATGTTATTTCTTGATTTGGCCCTCCAGGTAATCCACGGCTTGTTATGTAATTAAAATCTTCTCTCATTACCTCATTGATAATTGTAGTTTAGTATTGTTAAGCCTCAATAGCATTTTTCTATTTGTTGATACATTTTTTCTAAGTATAATGTGATTAGAGTAATGTCTAAACTTTTTACGTTGTGTAGGAGGTTTTTGATAATTTAAATTAATTGGATTTAAAGGTCTTATGTAACCATTACAATCTGTATTAAAAATAGATTGTTCAGCATTAGTAAACTCCCCTCTATCATTTGTAATATCCCAAAACTGATTAAATCTAAATTTATGTTCTACTTTTGAAACTTCTATATCAATGCTATTACTTCCTATAGTAGGATATTGTAAATTACCCCAAGGATTATTAAATGCAGCAATATTCAAATTTAAAGATCCCGATGTTTGATCATTATTATATATAATAGCTGAATCAAAATTAAAATCTAAGTCTTCCCATTTATCTCCACCACACATATTATATTGTGGATCTCCTTTATAAACATATGTTTCTAGTTGATATTCAAAACTCTTTACAGTATTAACTGATTGGCCTGTATTAGATATTAAATCTATTTCCCATGGATAATCAATATTATAAAAGTTAACAAAAGAATCACACCTAACATTATGTCTCCAAAATCCTCCCACTTCAAAATTTGCTGGAGTAGATTCATAAGAAAAATAATTACATAATCTAGGATCTGCTTGAGGTGCATCTGCATCAACCATTTGATAAATTAACGGTGCAGTATCTGGACATGTTCCTGTCTCAGTAACAACAGAACCAGGTAATGTACTTGGTGGACACTGACATGAAACTCTTCTACAAATTGGAGGTGTAATGTCATCACATGTGCCTGTACTTTCAGTATAAGCTGTTGTTGTAGGATTTTGAAATACTTTAGTATATCCAGCAGGACAATCACAAACAAATGGGGTACCGCACACATTTGCTGTTAATTCAGATGCAACAACACTCCAATTGGTAATTGGATATGTTGAAGAAATTTGTGATTGAATTCCATACATATATTGACTTGTAGATATTCCCGCTGTGCCTGCTTGAATTGTTATATTATTAAGAAGTTCATTAGTTTGACAAGCAATTTGATTCATCACAGGACTATCTGAATCACCATTAGGATATGGTGAATTTATACCACAAAATACTGCATACATATACTGAAAACTTGGCCCTGCGCCATCTACAGATGCGTTTGGTGATTGGAATGAACATTGATTTCCTGGTGTACCTCCTGTATCTGTAACTGTAATAACTACTCTTCTATATGTTGAATCATTAGATCTGGCAGGATATTGTGATGCATATTCTGATTGGTTAACATCTGATGCTAATGTAACACCAGTTTGCATTCCTAAAGGTATATTTGTACCACCACTTATCCAGTTAGCTAAATAATAACTCTCAACATGATTTACACCATTTTGACCTAATAAACTTGTACCTTCCATACTAAAAGAAGAAGTATACCCCGGATTACTTGGATCGTTCCATACACGTGCTGTACCACTCCATGATGCAAATCCTATCTGCATAGTACCATTAGCTAATGCTGCTTGAATATCTGCATTGCCCACAAAAGATTTAACCCATTCTAGCTGAGCATAAGCTCTATCATTAGTATCTGTTGGATCACCCGTACTTCCTGATACATCAACTGTAATTACCATATCAATTAAACATGCTGACGCACCACCTGTTGTAGTTGATGCTATATTTTCTACTGTAACTGTAGATGGTACTGTTTGATTAATTCCTCTTTCACATAAACCATTTGCAGCGTTATAATTATACCCAGGAGGACATTGTGGATCTGTTACTGTAGTTTTATTAGTAGTAAAAAAATGATTAATACTAGGTAAAGCTAATTGTGGATGCCAATCATGAAATGATATCCAAGCTTTAGATTTAGGGTCATAACTTATAGTCCATGAACAATCATCAAAGTATAATGGATCTCCTATATCTACAGGAATTCGTATTTTTTGATTTGTTAAAATTTCTACTGGTTTTGTATTTCTATCTATAAATGTAGCACTTGCTATAAATTCAGGCTTAAGTTGATAATCCTTTTTCATAAAATAAACAATATCATCAACTGAATCATACATAACTTGACAACCAACGCCATGTACGGGATTATCTGTCCAAACAGAAGTTTCTGAATTTGGAAATTGTTTTATAAATCTGGATGGTAAATATTTAGCAAACCACCATTTCATTCCATTATTAGATATAGGGTCTAAACCTTTACCACCATATTGAAATATTTTTCCTTGTTGTTGAGATATAAAAAACAACCCTAGAGGCGTATTTATAACTCCTCTTAAACTCTCACAAGATCCATACTCATTTGAAATATCAGCATTTGCAATATTTTGAAATGGTTGACTAAATAATTTACCATCTCCAATAGTTACATTTAGATCAGAACCTAACTTTAAAGTATCTAAGCCTTGAAACATTTGTGGAGATAAATGTGGAAAAAATACTATTGCACCACTTTTACTAATAGGTTTAATTACACTTACATCATTTTTAAAATCTTTATAGTTAAAGTTTAAAAAGACTCTCCAAAAATCTTTTTTGTTTTCATATTGTGCTTGTAATGAATATATTAATCTTTTTGGATATGAAGTATAACATGTTTCAGAAATTAAAGGATCATAATATAATGGTTGTACTTCACCAAATGAACCCAATTGCGTTGGAAATTTACCTGGACTTAATGATTCATCATATTTATAAAAGTTATCTTTCTTTTCTATTTGAGCATGAAATAATTCATCTATATCATTATAATCATTTACACTATAAAATCTTTTTGAAGGTTCATCTTCATAATCTCTTTGTGATAAGTTTATTTCTGACTCAACAAAAAAGTCAGTAATCCCATTAACATGAGTATACATATATGCAAATTCCATTGCAAATGCAGGATTAGGATCACTTGAACTACCAAATATTTGAGATAAAGCAGAGCTGCATGAATCATTCCCTCTATCTAAATAATATAAATCACCAGGATATTTATTGTCTACCGCATTTTCGCTTGCAAAACCAAAGGTTGCTATTTCCGATGCTAAAACACTCATATCAAATTTTTGAGAGTTAAGCCAATATCTTGGGTATGGTATATTTACGTATAAAGAATAATCATATGTAAAGCTATTTGGTTGACCCATTAAATAATCTGTAAATATTGGCATAATACATTTTTCTGTATATCTACCTATAAATGTATCACCTGCAAAAATAGGTTTGCTTTTATACAAAAATTGATCAGGTTTTGTAGGATCCAACAATTCTACACAACCCCTCATTTGTACTTGCTTTATACCTGCAAGTTGACCATATTGATTATCAAAATTAAACTTAAGAGCACCATAATGAGCTGATATAGAAGTTTTTCTATTTGTCCTTGGATCTAATAAATATTCATCGGAAAAAGTATTTGCTGATGTATTTGAATACTCACCTTGCGCATTCAAAAATAAATTCATATCTCCGCCTATTACATATCTTGATGTATCTTGTACAATAGGATCCTGTATTGGTTTATCTAAACTAACAGCAACTGTTGTAGGTCTAAATAAATTATTTATTTTAAATTTACCTTCATCAAATGTTTGAAATGACTGACCTATATAATTTGATGAGTTGTTTTTAATTCTCCACAATCCGTTTGTTTGATTGTTAAAATCTGTAAATTGCCCATATGAATTAAACTTCCAAGAAAATGACGAATAATTAACAAAGTTATAAAATAAGTCAATTATTTCATTTCCTCCTATTGCTATATTAGTTTGTGCTGTCACAAGTCCAACGACTGCTTTAGCAAATATAGGTAAATTAGAAAGAGATGTATCCTTACTTTGTTCAATATCAAGCGTACCAGCAATTACACCCGGAGCTATTGCTGTATTAGTAGCTGCAATTGTTTGTATCTTTTCTAAAACATATTTAGCCGTACCACCCGTATATATGTCATCTACAGCTCCTAATGTTTCATAAAGCACATCTATAGCAATTTGAGCTCCTGTTGTTAAATTAGTTGCAATTTGACCTGCAGTTATATATCCAGCCAAAAGTGCGGGTGCTGTTGTAACTCCAGTAGCAACACCGGCAATTGCACCAACAGCACCAGCACTATCATAATGTCCACCTGGAGAAGATTGTGTTTTAGACTCAGTTCCTCTAATTTGATGTAGTGCATAACCAAGCCCCATTATAGAAGCTATTAACCCAGCACTACCTCTTAATAATTTAAACTGAGGATGATCTTCTGAAGGTTTAAAATAACCAGATGAGTTACCACTTAACTGCCCGTAAATTTTAGTTTCAGAAGCATTTAAAAATGGTTGAGTAAACATTAAATCTGGTGAATGAAATGTAAATACTTTTCTTGAAAATCCACTTGGCTCACCGTTAACATCAGGCCTATCACCTAATGCACGAAATGTACCAACTGATTGACCAAAATCATCACAACCATCTGTTCTTTTTAATGAACCAGCGTTTAAACCATCATGAAAATATACATCCGGTCTTAAATCATTATAAGGATAATTAGGGTATAATCCTTGTACGCTACCCCCTATTAAATTTTCTGAATTAGGGACAGTATATTTACGCATATTTTTAAATATGCCTTTACCCAATATTGATTTAGCACCTAATCTAGAACCTCTTAGTATTTCATATCCTACTACATTTTGAATATAAGTTCCATCATTATATTTAGGACGACCAATGTTTTCAAACTCAACACCAAGTACATTAATTTCATCACCTGCTGTACTTGTTAAATGTAATGGGGATGACGCACCTCCAATAGATTCATCTGGCATTTTGTGATGTCTTATTGGTTTACCACATAAATTTCCCCAAATATCGGGTTTGTTACTGGGATATAATTCTGTAGATTCCCAGTACCCCATTTCTCCTCTTGCAATAATTCTAGTGCCATCTTCTAAATATTCTGCAATACCTTGTTGTGTAATACCTGCTGTATTATAAACTTTATATAACGGATCACCATCAACATCTAATACATTATCTCCAAAAATAATTTCGTTTTCTAAATATGTATTACCATTATCTGTAGTATAGTTACGTGGAGCTCTACCAGGTATATGATATGATGATGACCTTTCACCTGTATTATATATCCATCTTATAAAAAAAGCATATTGCTCATCGCGCAAAAAATTAAATCTATTACCACCTTTTGAATAATAACTTGAAGGTACAGAATTAATAACCCAATTAACTTTAATTTCATTTGCTATTGGTTGATAATTAAAATCAAACTGTTCTGTTGGTCCTTGTCTAAGCAACCAATCATTAACAACAAACATAGACTCTGATTTTTCATAAGCAGGACTACGTAAAGGTATTTTTTCTAAATCTATAGCCATCAATGATGGATCAATATAATCAACATTTATACTTTTTTGTTGCGTGCTGTAATAACCTATTTTTTTTGCAGATGTTTGACCTTGGTTTCTTCTTAATAATACTAATTCAAAATATTCATAATCTTCATCTAAATTAGATAAACTTATATCTAGTGAACCATTTCCACCATCATGGCTCCATAATGTTTGTATATTTGATACACCTATATAATCAGTTACAGTTTGTTCATTTTCTACATATGCAATAAATGCTTGATAAGATCCATTAGCAAGTAAACCACCGTCAATAGATTTATCTAATTTAACACACGGTGTATCCAATAAAGGAGCCAACCTAATTTGTTCACAATCTAATTCTTTTGGTTCTATATCTTCGTATCTTACACATGAATCACCGTTTATATCTGGTCCAGATACTTGAATTTGCTTATAAGGAATATTATCTATATTTAATGATCTTGATGGATTATTACCATCATCCCAATATACCTCCCAGCTACAATCAAAATTTTCTTTTGCAGCTCCTGTAATTAAATATTTTCTATTAAAGTTTAAACACGGATCATTAACTAATGTAGTATATTTACATTCACTGTCATCAAATGTACCTATTTCACTATTTATATCATCTGTAGAGTATACCACCCATTCATCACCATATCTATGTATAGCACCAATAACTGTATACGGTATAACTCCACATAATAAATTTGATGGTTCATTACCTATTACACCCAAATCACCATCCTCTGAATTATTTACAACATTACGAGCATGCCACCAAGATTGATCATTTTCCAGTGATGGTGTAATATCTTTATTCATCCCTTTAATAAAGGAATTTGTTTCTATAGATAAACTGTTTTGTGATCTAGTCTGTGCACCAGATGCTCTACGGTTACTATTAGAAGAAGATGTTTTCTTTTTTGCCATAATAGATTACGTATTTAACAAGTTGGACATGAAGCTGATGCTGATGTGCTAGCAACTGCATTTGGAGCTGATACTATTTTTGGTTGTACAGGTGCATAACTCAAAAACATATTATAATAATTATGATATTGAGCTCTTCTATTCATAGTCCATACTTTCCTCATTTCTTTAAAATCCGGTGTATTAACAAAAGTAAGTGCGTTATTTCTTGCCCCTCTCAATCTTCCCTCAATTAAATTCAATTGTTGAGAAACGTTCTCTCCTTGCCAAACCATGTTTTCTAATATTCTTTGTTTAACAGCATATTCATAATACTCATTACAATACGGATGATCTAGAACTAATAAGTCACCCGTACTATCTTCCATTGCTCCTTGATAACTTAAATATACTTTTCCCGTTTTAAATGTTGTAATTAAATATCCATCTCTAACTTCTGCAATGTCTAATGCTTGAGCACCTAAACTAGGACAATAACATACAGCATCATTAACATCTTGTATTCTTAATTGAGTCCAATGATCAAAGCACCTATATTGATCAGGACCTATTTTTTGAACTAACTGATAGTTTTTATTATCATTGCATGTTTTAATCACACATACATCTTTACATGTATCATCTGTACTGCAAGGAGACTTTTCTCCTGGTGCTGGTACATAAGGCACATCATTAAACGTTTCTACATGAGTTCCGGAAGGCATTGATGCATTTATTTTATAACTACCGCATCTAAATGCATAATTAACATATTTAAAATCTGATGGTAATTGACCACGCCCATGTTCAATATCTACAATAACTTGTTTTGTTCTATGTATTTTCAGACCTAAATCATAATTAACCCTTTGTGCAACTTTAATTAATTGCTGAGGTTCAATCATACCTTCAAGTGCATATGTTGAAAAGTCAATAGATATATCATCCATTAACTGACTAAAAGTTCTGTATTTCTGTGATACTCCCATTATTATCTATTTATATTTTGTTTGTTATCAGAATCTTCTGATGGAACTTGCATCGTATTAGCCATTGTTGCAACAACTTGACTTTCTATTTCTGCAAATAACGCTTCTGGAATAAATATTTGTTGTTCATATCTAGGTGTACAATCATTTTTTGTATCACAATCCCATTTTGTTATATCTGAATCAAACACACCTTCCACTTTAATAGCATCCCATTCTATATTTGGACAATATATATAACCATCTAACCACCAAAAATATAATGTTTTATTATATTTAAAAGTTGTTGTTTTTGTCATTGATGTGTAAGTACCAGGTTGAGTTGCTTGTAGTTCTTGAGAACCATCTATTGAACTAATAGTCCGAATAAGTGGACCCCAATAACCTTCAAACATAGAGGGAAGTTTAAGTTTTGTGCGTTTGATAGTGCAACCACTTTTAATACCTGCACAATGAGCTTCTACTTTATCTACCTCAATTAATTCTACATATGGCAATGTTTTCCATACTGAATTAAATTTTGTAAGTTTATTTGCATAGTCTTGCCTTCTCATTAAGAATTGAGCATACTTTTCAATTAAACTGTATATATATCTATCAGTAACAAAAGCATCTTGAACTTCAGCTTTAACTTGACCTCTAATTCTAGATATTGATTCTGCTATTGTCATTTTTTTTATTTTTCAAATTCGTTATAATACTTTAATGCTTTGGCTGTCTCTGTAAAATTTTCATCATATAAATGAGCAACTCTATATTTATTTTTCATTACTACATATTTTGTCCAATTGCTAGGATACTGTTTAGCAACTGATCTTTTAAAATTTCTACATGCAACAAAACGCCATAACTCTCTATTTTTAAATCTATATTTTGTAGAATAATTTGTATAAAATATTTTTCCTAAATTACCATCTGTTTCCCAATTTTTATTTTGTAATACTTTACCATACTCTTTTGACAAAGCATAATTTGTATTAACCGTTTTTGAAGGCTTACATGTTCCTATAAATAAAAACCCCAATGAATCAGGCAACTCTACACCATCTCTATTCTGTATAACTGTATTCCAAATTTTAACATTATATAGTTTAATTATTTTTTTTAATTTAGTATTATCAATATCGGAATATATAGGTTTTTTATCTTTAAACTCCTTTATTGTTTCTCCATTTAATAAACCTAATCTTTTTTCTCTATACCTTGGAGCATTAAGATCAGGCTTTTTAAAATTATTAATCATATGTCTACATTTATAATTTACAAAAAAAACCCCACTAAATGAAATTTAACAGGTGTCTTTATAATACTTGATGTGCAAATTCAGCTATATTTCCCAAAGTTGGGTGTTGTAATTCTAATTTACCTGTTCGTCTGTTACCCACGTACTTATTTGAGTAATGATAATAATCTGTTTTACCAAGACTTGGTAATGTCTTTTCTATAAAACCAGCTGTTTCATTAGATGTCATATATTCTACTTTTCTATCTGTATGAATATGTCCTTTGAATAAAGTTCTATTTACTGTTTCACCCCATTGCTTTGGATATTCACTAGCATAAATCAAAGGATTGTTTTTACTTCTTTTATCCCCATGCTCAAATGCATTAAAGTTATTATGCCACACATGAACTTTTCTTTCCTCATATTTAATATCCCAAGTAATTTCACTACTACGTATAGATTGTGATAATGCATGAACTAAATGAAAAGATGAAAGTCTGTCATGATTACCAGGCACATAAACTACTACTAACTCTTTACAAAAAGCTTTTATATAACCAATAGCCCAATGCATAGCATCAAAAGCTTGTATATAAGCATCTGTAGCCGTCATACAATTATCTAAACCTGTTCCGCTGGTAGTTGTACCCTCAAACGTATCCATGTTTATTAGATCACCTCCTACAACAAAATACATTTTTTCAATACTATGTGCTGGTGTAGCTCTTTCTAATAAATTAATAATAGTTTCTTCAAAATCTTTGTCTATAGTTTCATTACCTTGTTTCCCAAAATGTATATCTTGCAATGACATAATAGCACAAACTTTTTCACCTTTTTTATTTAATTTAGTTTTTGGTAATTTATATTGTTGAGGCTTCCAATTTTTAAGAAGTTCTTCAAAATGTTTTTCATCTGAATTTTTTATCTGACTAATTAATGCAGAAACTCTCCAGTGATCTCCCATTTGTTTATTCCAATACTGAGATAATCTCCATTTATTTTTATCTATCTTAAGCAACTGAATAATTTCTTCAGCACTTTTAGGTTCATGGTCAAAAGTTCCTGATATTTTACCTTCACCTTTTTCTAAATCTATTGACTCTACTAGTTGTGCATTATCAGCAGCTTTACTAAAAAATTTATTTTTCTTTTTATCTTTGTTTTTTTCTTGTAATATTTGTTTCTTTAATTTAACATATTGTGATTCTGTAATGTTTAATTTTTCTGCACAATAGAAAGTACTTTTTTTCCATTTAAGGCTTTCAATAATTCGTTGTTTTAAATAACTTGACATAAAAAAATTTTTGTGGTTGTTGTAAAAATACGTATAATTAATTTAAAATAAAAAATTTAATAAAAAAAGAGACTGAGTTACCCCAGTCTCTCCCAACGTTTGCAGTAGAAAACCAACAAACCACCACTTGTTGTTTTTTTTTAACTAGCAGCTAATGTAGAAAATAATATCTCTATTGGTTTACAATTAGCACTATTACCATTATCAACTACTTTAACTTTATACGCAGTTGATGCTGTTAAATTTGTCAATTTATAATTATATATAGATGTTGCTATAGGTGTTGAGTTAGCTAGTGTCCACCCGCTTGGAGCAATTTGTGTATCAAAATAAACATTTATTCCTGTACTAGAACTCCAAACGCCATTCCATAATATTTCAGCAGTTGAACTTGTTACAGTATTTGCATATACATTATATGGATCGTGCTGTAAATCATTTGAAGTACATGCTCCTAATCCATTAGATAGTATCATAGCATATTTTTGTATAATTGAATCTAGACGTTCCCCAGAAGTTATAACTATTTGATTACCGGGATCACCAATTTGAAAAGATGTTCCAGTATAACTAACACATGATGCACTTTGTATATCATCACATCTCTCACTACCTACACTACAATCAGTGTAAGTACATGGATTAGTTAATGCTGTATCAGCACAGCTACATTTTTGACTACATTTTGTACAATTACATGCCATTTTCTTTAATTTTTATTTTATTAACAAGCAGAAATTATTTCATTTTGTATTGTTGTTGTATCAAATGAATTATTATAATTACCACTAGTTGTTGTTGCTAAATATCTCCATGGATAAACAACTGATCCACCCGGAGGTGTATAAGTAGCATCAACACCAGGACCTAAAATAAATATTTTAACACCTTGAGTTAAAGCTTGTGTTGCCAATGTTTGAATAAATGTCCAATCATTTGCATCAAAGCTTCCATCATCACCACCTGGTAATGCATCTGTACCAACAATAATAAATTTAGCAATACCTGATCTCCATGCTCCTGTAAAATTATTATTTAATACTCTATTGATAGCTTGATCTGTGCATTCAGGCAATGTAGCTCCACCGTTACCTATATTAATACAAGTACCATCTACACCTCCATTAAGTTTATCTAATTGTGCAGTTGCAGTTACTGCATTATTAGTTTGGAACATTTCCCAAGCAGTAATAAATAATTGATGATTAGAATTACCTGGATAATTTAATCTTTGTGCTGCTGGTAAATTTGTATAATCCACACAAGCATTGTAAGTAGGTGTGGTAACAAACTGACCTTCATCCGCTGTTGTTATTGAAACTCTATATTCATTTCCTGCAGAAACTTGACCTTGTATAGTACTAATTAAACCTGCAAAACCAGTTTGTAATGTTGTTATATCAGATGCCATGCTACCTGAATAATCCATAATAAAGGCTACATCCATACCATTATCACAAGATTCTGCTGCTGAATCGGTTACAAATGTTGATAAATTAGAATCACAAACTTGTGTAATACCTCCAAGCGTAATTGTTAATCTAGCAGTATATGATGTTCCGGGTGTTAAACCTGTAAATGTATGAGTTGGTGTTGTAACTGGATTAGTAATAGTAGTAGTTGCAACAACTACAGCACCATCTAAAATATCTATTACAAAAGTTGGTGTTGTACCTAATGCATTTGGAATTGTAACTGTTGCATCTGTAGTAGTTATTGCAGATATAATCGGTGAAACACATGGTACTATACCATTTACAACACTACTTTGATCATTTGCACACGTATTTACACCATCTGTAAAACTATATGATACATCTACACTAATATTTCCTGAAGTATTTAATGATCCTGTACTAAATAAATAACCACCGGCTTGATTTTGCAAAGTTGCAATGCTTATTGTTGTAGATAAAGAACTACCAAGATAATCTGTTAATGTTATTTTACTAAAGCCGGAAGAATCACTATATGTAGCAGGTATACTTGAACCAGTAAAGTCAAATAAAATACCATTTATTGTACCATTAGCAGCTAATGAATTTGATGTTGTATAATTATATACTATAGAGTCACATGCACCAGGACAACAATTAGTTTGAATAGCTGCAACTGCTGTATATATATCATCAATTACCACCCATACATTTTGTACTGACTCTGCTAAATTAGATGGGTTTACATTATATCCTGCAATTGATCCATAAGATACTGCAGAATTTGTTAATGTTAAATATGAACCTGTAATTACAGTTTGAGCAATTGCAGATGAAATAGCTGATGGGGTACCCACAGCTGTTCTTAACGCACAAAAAGCACTTTCAAGTGCTGAAACTACTACTGACACATTTGTTAATTGACCTATAGTACTTGTTACACAAGTTGGTATAATTTGTGCTTCAGCAACTACGCCACTACAAGGTAAAACACAAGCTTCTAATACATCTATTCTGGTATTTAAACTAGTTAATGTACTATTGATAATATTTATACTTGCTAAATTTGTACATACTTGATTTGCTATAAGTGTAGCAAAAGCATCTAAACGTAATTCAGTTACAGGATTACCATTTGCATCATTATACTGCATACATGCAGGTAATGTCATAATTGGTAAATCAGCTTGAACTATTGATCTTGTACTTGGACTTGTTGGAAAACCTCCGCCACTTGCATTCCGACAAATTTGAGTAACCATAGCCTGAAGAACAGGAACTAAAGTTGTAGGTGTTGTACCTTGAATATTTAAACATGATAAATCTAATCCTGTTAAATTTGGATTAGCTGTTACACCATCTGTAATT
>Ga0213869_10000814_pt1 | contig 24321 bp, 23 predicted proteins | sample PICome_10_FD_160083 | JGI IMG/M metagenome (GOLD analysis project Ga0213869, IMG submission 160083) | Coastal seawater microbial communities near Pivers Island, North Carolina, United States - PICO132 | ecosystem: Environmental > Aquatic > Marine > Coastal | place: USA: North Carolina...
ATCCAATTGTTCCAACCGAAGGTCGCGTGGACAGCGATCTCGTGCTGTCTTCTATTCCGCAAGCCGTCCTCGCAAGAATCATTTCGCCTGCTCCGGCGACAGCGGTTCTCGATGCCCTCACGATGGTTCGGACTCGTTCCATGGTCTTGGTCTACCTGGTGCTTCCTCAGGCTCAGTACACACCCTTTGACGCGCACTACTTTCCCGAGCGCTCCGTGGGCATGTGCCGGCTGTCTGAGCCAAAGAACTACCGCGACGGCGACGACCCAAAGAACCAAACCGTTCTGTGCGCGGAGTACGCATGCTGGACCGGTGACGAGATCTGGGCGTCGTCAGAGAGTGATCTCGCTGCGCGAGCCGTTACTGATCTCGAACGAGGTGGCCTGCCTCGTCCCACCGTTGTCCATGTCGAGTCTCGGCGTTTGTCGAACGTCTACCCAGTCTTTGAACCTGGAACCATCGCCGCTCGAGGTCAGATCGGTGAATGGGTGAACAACCTTGAACATGTCCTGTCGTTTGGACGACAAGGTCTAGATGTTCCTGACAATCTCCACCATGTCTTGGCTATGGCCCGAGGCGCGGTGCAAGTGATGTCTAGAAATGGCGAGATCGATCGCTCAGCGTGGGATCTGTCGCTGGCTGCATTCGCCGACCACGTCGTACAAGATTGACGTGCAGGACAGGGTTGGCCTATGCCGGGTTGACCCTCCACCCTGTCCCGATCTACTTCTGTGACCCTCACTCGCCGTAGCAACGCGGTACAAATGAGAACTGGAATGGTCTCGTGAGACAGTTCCTGCAGCGCATCCTGGCGCTCGGTCCAATTAGCCAAGGTCAACTCAACCACGTTTCTCGCCTTCTAAACACCCGATGCGTGGATGCAACAGTGCCGATCCAAGAAAGCGTGTGTGATATTTGTGTGATGACCTTTTTCGTTATCTTGCGAAATGAGTGAAAATCGTTGCAATTGCTGGCGCCCACGGCCGGAATCGAACCGACGGCCTAGGACTTAGGAGGTCCCCGCTCTATCCGACTGAGCTACGTGGGCAAGTTGTTTTTGGGCAATGTGTTTTGTTGTGTTTTGTAATGTACCCGGGTGAGGTCCTCGGCTCTTTGCCTTTGATCGACAAAATGAGCGAACTCGCTACTCGCCGGTCGGTTTCGCGATGAAGGCGCTGAAGCGGTCGATCAGGTTGGAGAGTCGGGCGCCGAAGAAGTGGTCGGCGCCTTCGATGATCTCGATCGAGGTGTTCTGCCATGCGCCCGTGGTTGCGGTTGCTTTGGCTGGCGGATTGAACTGATCGTTCTCGCCGATGACCAGCACCTTTGGCGCTCCGACAGACTGGGCCGCCATCTCTGATGGGTCTGCAACACTGAGCGGAGGGGCCGCCATGAACCAGCCAGCTATACGGTCGTCGTCGAGCGTCAGGGCGACATCGGCTCCGAACGACCATCCAGCCATGAACAGCGGCACGCCGGGAGCGGCCTGTGCCAGGTGGTCGAGTGCGGCGGCAACGTCGAGCCGTTCTGCACCGCCCTTGTCATGGGTGCCTGTCGATTTCCCGGTACCTCGGAAGTTGAACCGCACGGCGGCTACATCGGTTCCGGTGACAGCCCGGAAGAAACCAGCAGGCACCGGCGTGTGCATGTCACCACCCATCTGCGGGTGAGGGTGGGTGATCACCACACCGCATCGTGGTGCCTCGGGCAGGTAGAGCTCGGCTTCAAGCGACTCACCGTCGGCGGTTGGGATCATGACATCGACCATCAGCAGACATTAGGGCGACGAAGTGCGTTCGACGTCACCATCAGGACGAACCCTCATCGCGTGAACAGAGAGTCCAAGACCGCTGGCATCGTGAGGCTGCCACCGGAGCGGCGACAGGTCGGGTTCGATCCAACCGAGGCGAGCATCGGCGCCAAACAAGATATCTCGAGACCAGTGATCGAGAGGCGCCTTTCGGCCACACGAAGGAACCGCATAAAGCTCATCAAGGGTGGCAGCGTTTGCCTGGAACACGGCGGTCACGTAGTAGACGGTGAGCGTCTCGTTGTAACCACTCGTGTCGGTGTTGCGGATGCCAATACCGCAGTTGTGGGTCTGGATAGCTTCGCGCAAGAACGCCAGCGTTTCGGCCGGTGAGCGATCTTGGAGTGCAACCCAGCAAGTAATGAGGTGGGCCTCGTGGGTCCACGCATCTTTTGGCAACCGCCCGTTCACGAAGTCATCGAATACGGCGTGAGCCGTCTGGGCGTCCATGACGCGAGTATCGCAGGGATCAACTCGGTATGGCCTAACTCTTCGTCATGTCGCCGACCGTTGAGTCGACGAGTGCCAGCAGCGATGGAGGTGCGATAATTGATGCACCTACTCACAACGAAACAATCGGAGCATTGTGGACCTCGTCGAATACGAAGAGAAGAAACACCTCAGCCGTGAAGACGCCGCTGCGGTATTACGCGAGGTCGCAGACTCGTTGGCCCGGCACAACGACCTGACCTTCACCCGTGAGGGCCTCCGTTACGTCGTGGACGTGGCCGACATGGTTGACCTCGAAGTCGAAATCGAGATCGGCGACGAGAACAGCCTGGAAATCGAAATCAAGTGGTGACTATCGGCTGACGGGTTCCGCTGAGACTCTCGCCTGGAATGGTCAGTCATGTGCGAAACCAGGTAGCTAGGGATGCTCTGCCTCGATCGACGCGTTCAGGTAGTCGGCGATGTGAACGGGGGAGAGGTCGGGGTGATCAGCCAACCCCGAGGTGATGGTGTCCCGATAGGCGGGTGCTGGTGCATTCAGTGGGAATCGGGTGGTCCACGTGAAGGTCAATGCTGGTTGATCGTCGGCGATCGACGGCAGCTGCACCGGAAGGATCTGGGCGTACCAGCTTGTGCCGATCGTTGTCGCGCTGTGCATAACTGTCGGCCAGTGGAACGGTTCACCGATGGCACGGCGGTTTTCCTGGGCGAAGACATCCTCGAATTGTTGGGCGGTGATATCCCAAGCCCGGACATAGGCCGTGGCCAACGGGTCAGGGTCGACGAAACACACGCCGCCGCCCCAGCGCTGCGATTCACCGTCGAACCGCAGTTGAAGCGGGGCGGTTGTCCACTTGCTTCGGCGAGGCGGCGTTGCGTCACGGGCACCAACATGGTCCGAATCGCCAAGGAGATAGCGTAAAAAGCGCTGTTCATTGACGTTTGAGCCATAGGCGACATACCAAACACGCTGTGGTTGCGAGGTCACAGCTATGACGTATCACACAGTTGTGTGTCGAATGCGCATGGCCGTAGTCGTTTTAGGATTTCGTCCGCTATCGTGGCTTGGCTATGTCGAACATCTGCCAAGTGACTGGACGCAAGCCGAGTTTCGGCAACAACGTCTCGCACTCACAACGAAAGACGCGCCGCCGTTGGGATGTCAACATCCAAACGCAGCGTTTTTGGGTACCCAACGAAAAGCGTTGGGTCAAGCTCAAGGTCTCTGCCAAAGGTCTCAAGACCATCAACAAGCATGGAATCGAAAAGGTTCTCGCTGACATGCGTCGCAAAGGGGCCAAGGTCTGATGCCAGCTGGAAGCGATAAGCGCCCAATCATCAAGCTCAAGAGCACAGCGGGTACTGGCTACCAGTACGTCACGACCAAGAACAAGGTCAACAGCCGTGAGCGCATTGAACTCATGAAGTACGACCCCAAAGCTCGCAAACACGTGATCTTCAAGGAAGAGAAGTAACCCTTCTCCTCTAACGTTCACCGGTCCTTGGTGACCGCATCGTGAACGATTCGATCCATGGCAGCCCTAGGGCTGTCATTTGTCGTTTTCGGCCTGTGTCAGGAGTCTGGTGTAGAGAAAAGGCTTCAGCGTGACCATAATCCGCCTCAAGAAACCATGAGGCAGTTGGTTGAGGCGGTAGCTCCTGCCCGGATGGGCACTGGTTTTCGATGGTTGTTGTCAGCTGAATGGTTCAACAATCTTGGCGATGGCATGGCATTGGCCGCAGGGCCGTTGCTGATTGCGTCACAAACTCGTAATCCCACCCTTGTTGCGTTGGCCACGATCATGCAACGAGCACCATGGTTCTTGTTCGGGCTGTACGCCGGTTGGATTGCTGACCGTTTTGACCGTCGGCTCATGGTGGCCATCGCCGATGCGTTCCGGGGTGTGGTACTGGTTGGCCTAGCTGCGGTTATCGCGACCGGCGAGGTCAATGTGCCGCTCGTTCTTGTTGCGATGTTCTTGTTGGGCACTGCGGAGACCTTTGCCGACACTGCCGCAGGCACGTTGATGCCTATGCTGGTTACACCAAGAGACCTCGGTGTCGCCAACGCCCGCGTCTCCTTTGGCCGACGAGCGCTCAATGAGCTGGTTGGTCCTCCGCTTGGTGCTGCGCTGTTCATCGGTGGACTGGCGGTGCCATTCATGGTGCAAGCGGTGATGGTGGGAGTAGGCGCGGTCCTGGTGTCGCGTATTGCGGTAGGCGTTCCCGCCGACCTCGAGGTCTCCCGGGGCATCCGGACCGATGTTCGAGAAGGAGTCCTGTGGTTGTGGCGTAATCCGCCAGTTCGCACACTCACCCTGACCATCGTGTTGTTCAACCTCACGTTCGGGGCAATGTGGCCCATGCTGGTCCTCTACTCCGACGAACGACTGGGTCTGGGAGAATTCGGCTTCGGCCTACTGCTCAGCGCATCGGCGGTTGGTGGTGTCCTCGGAGCTATGTCCTATGGCTGGCTCGAGCAGCGCATTGCTCTGGGCACGCTGATGCGTTCAGCGTTGTTGTATGAGACGTGCATGCACCTTGGCCTCGGCTTATCGACCGTACCCGTGATCTCGATGGCGATGCTCTTTGGATTCGGCTTTCAAACCTCGATCTGGGGTACCACGGCCACCGCCGTCCGTCAGCGGGCGGTGCCGGAGAACTTCCAAGGCCGAGTTGGCAGCGCGTACATGGTCGCGCTGTTCGGCGCCCTGGTAGTCGGCGGAACGGTCGGTGCAGCCGTCGCTGGTATCTGGGGAGTGCTGGCGCCATTTTGGTTCGGGTTCGTTGGTTCGGCACTCAGCCTGGCGATTATCTGGCGGCAACTGCCAAAGGTCGCTCACGCCGATGCCCAGATCGTGGCCGCCTCTACCGACGGCTGACCACAGTCGACAATTGTTAGTGACTTACCGCGACGTGCAGCGTCATGGCGATGTCATCGAGCGCTTGGCCATCGACACGGAAACGGTCAGGCGTGCGTCCGACAACTTCGAAACCATGTTTGAGATACAAGGCTTGCGCAGCGTTGTTGTCGTCAAACACACCCAGGTCGAGCCAGTCGATGTTTGGTCGGTTACGTGCCCAATCTCTCACTGCCGTGAGCAGCTGTGTGCCGCCACCCTGTCGATGGTGGGTACGCAGGATTCCCATTCCCATGCTGACGCGGTGCAGTTCGGTGCTCATCGAGCCGCCGACCAGGTGACAATGGCCCACGAGTTCGGCATGGTCGAACAAACCCCACGCCCGGCGCCAACCCGGGCCAGTGGTTCGTGATGCCCATCGGAGGGTCTCGCGTTGGACAGCAGCGTCGTGGTCATACGGCTCGGCCTTGGGGTAGGCATGTGAATGCCCCAGGCCGTCGACGCCAGATTCAGCGTTGACCGCTTGGAGTAGCCGCAGATAGGTGTCTATCTCGTTGTCCATCAATGGTCGAACATGCATGGTTACTCCGCCACCATCTGGTGCAGTTTGAGCACGGTCGCCCAGTTGCGGCGGGTGCCAACCAGGCCCGTCTGTTTCTCGATCCAGGCGGCAGTGAGTTTCGTGTCAGCGAAACGTGTTGGACAGTTCACGTGCACGTTTGCCCCAGCGACCGCACATTCGTCGGGAGCAAAAGCTCGGGCATCAAGTTTGTCGTCGTAGGTGTCGGCCAGGAAGACCACACCGCTCGACTTGGGATCTGCATCGATATACGGGAAGTCGGCAACGATCCGCTCGATCTCGGCTGCGGTTCGCACGAGTACGGCAATGTCGTGGCCGAATCGATCGGCAATCCTGGTCTTGATCGAGGCTGCGACCGACGCCGGCTCTTTCGTCGAGCTACACACCACATTGCCGCTCTGGATGTAGGTGGCAACATTGGTGAACTTCAGCTCACCCAGGAGATCACGTAACTCGGCCATCGGCATCTTGTTGCGACCACCCACATTGATTGCGCGAAGCAGCGCAACATAGGTCGTCATGGGTCAACCGTCTCCAGGATCTCGTCGAAGATGGCTTCCATCCTCCTGGTGACTGGCCCGACCACAAGGGCTCGATCATCGATCGTGGTCAAACCTTGGACATCTCGAGTGGTCGATGTCAGGAAGATCTCGTCTGCTGTGCCCAGGATGTCGAACGGCAACGCCTGTTCGGTGATGTAGGCCGCCTCGATAAGCAGTTCGCGGCTGACTCCAGCCAGACAACCGGACGACAGCGGGGGAGTGAGGATCTGTCCACCGACAACAACGAAGACGTTGGTGCCGGTGCCTTCGCACAGCTCGTCGCGGGTATTGGCGAGCAGGGCCTCGGAGGCACCGGCTTCGTGGGCTACCCGCAACGCCCGAACGTTCTCGGCATACGACGTGGTCTTCAGGCCAGCGGTGGCGCCTCGTTCATTACGGGTCCACGGAACGGTGATGGCCATGGGGGCAACCTTGGGGCCGAGCTCGGTGACGGCTACCACGACGGATGGTTCACCGCCAGGCATGCCCGACCCGAGAGAGCCGCTGCCGGCAGTGACGGTGACCCGGATACGAGACTCTGTATGCCCGCCAGCAGAAACAGTTTCATCGATAGCAGCCCGCAGCATGTCTGGGTCAGGTACATCGATCGCCAACGCTTCGAGGGTCCGTCGAAGCCGGCGCAGATGACGTGTCACTGCGAATGCTTTGCCACCATGAGTCTTGAGCGTCTCGAATCCTCCATCGCCAACAACCAGGCCATGGTCATCGATCGGAAGCCGAGCATCGTCACCGTTAACGGGTCGTCCGTTCAACCAAACATGCACGGCGCCAAACCTAGCCTCCATAGATGCAGGGTTGAGCGCTAACAGCTGCCAGCCACTTCGGTGATCCACCGAGAGATCAGGTCGACACTTCTCGCAGACCGTGATCTCGCAGCGGCGGTCCAGAGAGAACTCGGCGCTATGGGAGCTGGTTCACATGCCCATGCACTACCTCCCGTCGCGGTGGAGAACAGATGTCAAAAATACGCAAGCTGGCGCCGCTCCAACGGAGGAGCGGCGCCATGTTGCGGGCCTGGCCGGACGTCTGGCCGGCCAGGCTCTCGGGTGGGTGAGTGGTAGTTAGTGCGAGATGGCGTCGAGCACGTTGAGGCGTCCGGCACGTCGTGCGGGGAGCACTGCAGCGACCACACCGGCTAAGGCAGCGACGACTACCAGGGTGAGGATCGACTGCACGGGGATGACCATGGCCGATGCGAAGTCGTCCGGAAGTGCGTGAACCACGCCCCACCCAAAGAGCAGGCCGACCGCAACACCGAGCACGGCGCCGAACGTCGCTACCAGTGCCGCCTCGAATCGAACCATACGTCGGAGCTGACGCCGGGTCATCCCGACTGCTCGCACCAGTCCAAGCTCACGGGTGCGTTCGAACACCGACAGGGCCAGTGTGTTGGCGATCCCGATCAGTGCAATAACCACTGCGAGAGCAACCATAATGTTCACGATGGCGAGCAGATCATCGATCATGCCTTCGACCCGATCCCGGAACTCGTTGGTGGTTTCGACATCAGCGTGTGGCATTTGCTCGCTGAGCGAAGCCATTACTGCGTCGACTTCGATGAGTGATGCGCCGTCGGCGAGCGAGATGGCGAGCCATTCGTGCCCGGTGATGTCGCCAGCTGCGTCAAACGTTGACTCGTCGTACAAGAAGTCGCTGGTGATCAGCGCTTCGTCGTAGAACACACCAGTGATCGTCGAATCGATCGCAGCGCCATTCGCAAACTCGGTGGTGATCATGTCGCCGACGACGAGGCCCGATTCCTCGGCATGCCGTGCGGCAACCAGAACCGGCTTGTCAACCGATGACCCAAGGTCGCCCTCGCGGACATCGGCATTCATCACCGGCAAAAGCTGAGTGAAGTCGGTGGCAACTACTTCAGCGATTTCGCCGTCAACCCGTGTTTCCACATACCGGAAGCCAGCGACTGCGTCGAACAACTCGGTGTTCGATGCAATCTGGGCAGGTAGCTCGAGCGGGAAGTCAACCTCTACGAGCTGATCGGTGACGTAGTAGTCACCGGTTGCAGATTGTTCAAGGGTGGTGCCGAAGTTCGACTTGATCGATTGGCCGACAATCAACGACGTTGATACCAAGGCCAGGCCGATCATCAATGCGGCTGCGGTTGTGGCAGTACGTCGAGGATTTCGGGCAGCGTTCTGCTGTGCCATGCTTCCCGACACGCCACTGAGTCTTGCCAGAGGCCAGCCAAGTACCCGAGTGATCACTCCGACCGTCATCGGGCTGAGCAAGGTCACACCGAGAAAGATGCTGACCGCACCGGTTGCCATGAGCGCCACTGTCACTGCAGTACTTCCAGCACCGGTGAGACCAAAGGTCCCAGTGATGGCGCCGAGAGTGAGTAGGCCAGTTCCGGAGAGGATCCGGGTGCGGCTACCCGGGTTGGTTGCCTCGTCGGTGCCGCGCATCGCAGCAATTGCCGGCACGGTCGATGCTCGACGAGCCGGCCCGACCGCAGCAATCAAGGTGACGCCGATGCCGATCACGAGTGCTGCGACGATTGTGCGGGTCGCAAGGATTGTTGGTGACTCGGGAAGGGAGCCGCCGGTTGCGTTGAAGAGTGCTTCGAGCCCTTTAGCGACTCCAACACCGCCAACAATTCCTAGACCAGAAGCGAGCACACCAATGAAGAGTGCCTCGCCAATAACCGACCGCCGGATTTGTCGAGGATCAGCACCGATCGTGCGCAGCAGCGCCAGTTCCTTGGTGCGTTGGCTGAGCACGATGGCGAACGTGTTGTAGATGATGAAGATCGATACGAACAACGAGATGCCGCCGAACCCCAGCAAGATGTTGCCGATGATGTCGATTTCGCCGGTGAAACCTTCGGTGGTGTCCCTTACGACGGTGTCGTGATCCACGACCTCAAGTGTTGGTAGAGCGGCAGCGATAGCTGCTTGTACCGCTGCAGGGTCAGCCCCGTCGGTGACCTGAACCTGAATCGTGGTGACGCCGTCGATACCAAACAGTTCGCCGGCTTGAGCCACGTTCATCTGCATGAGAACGGCGCCAACGGTGTCGTTGTCGGCGCCAAAGGTCGAGGTTCCCGACAATGTCAGCTGGCGTCGGCCCGATGGAGTGATGACGTCGTATGTTTCGCCAATGACGAAATCATGGGTAGCCGCCGAGTCAAGGTCGATCGAGAACTCATCGATCCCTGGAGGTTGACCGGCGACAAGCGAGAACGGACTCACCGCCTCATTGTCTGACCAGGCGAAGGCAAGCTGGGGCGGTCCCTGAGTAGTGATGGGGTCGCCATCGGCAGGAATTGGCCGAACGGCATCGTCCGGAGCTTCGATGTTGGCCACTGCATCGAACACGCCGTCGACTGCGGCCACCTGGGCAACGAGCCCCGCTGACAGCGGAACGGGGTCGCCGAAGTCGTTGGCGGGGCGAACTTCGATATCGACGCCAGCCGTGATGTCTTCTGATACGTCGCCGAATGTGCTTCGGAGACCGTCGCCAAGCACAAAGGCTGATACGACGAAGCTGACGGCGAGCACGACGCCGAGGGTGGTGAGTGCAAAGCGGACCTTGTTTGCCCGCAGGTTCTTGAGTGTGAGACGCAACATGATGGGTTCCTCCCGGAAACTGGTTGGTGGTTAGTTGCCGAGCCGACGCATGTGGTCGAGCACAGTGTCAGGGGTTGGTTGGAACAATTGATCGGTGATTTGGCCGTCGGCCAGGAACACGACTCGATCCGAATAACTCGCAGCTACCGGATCATGGGTGACCATGACGATGGTTTGACCGAGCTCGCGGACCGCATGGCGCATGAACGTCAGAATCTCGGCTCCCGTCGTGCTGTCCAGGTTGCCGGTTGGTTCGTCGGCGAAGATGATGTCGGGCTGGCTCGCAAGAGCTCGAGCGACGGCGACCCGCTGCTGCTGGCCACCCGAGAGTTCATTTGGCCGGTGCTTCAATCGGTGGGCGAGGCCAACAGTGGTGATGACACCCTCGAGCCAAGCCTTGTCGGGTTTGGTTCCTGCAAGGTCCATGGGCAGGGTGATGTTCTCGATCGCCGAGAGTGTGGGGACCAGATTAAATGCTTGGAAGATGAACCCCAGACGGTCGCGCCGCATGAGTGTTAGTTCCTTTTCTGATGCGGCCGTTATGTCAACATCGCCGACAAAGGAGGAACCGCTGTCAAGCCGGTCAAGGCCAGCCATGCAATGCATGAGCGTCGACTTGCCGGACCCGGATGGTCCCATGATGGCGGTGAATTGGCCTTTGGCGAAGTCGACATCGACGCTGTTCAAGGCCACGACTTCGTGGGCGAGGCAACTGCCAAGACCCACGTCAGTCGGCTACTGACCAAACTTGGCGTGCGTGATCGGGTCCAGGCCGTGGTCATGGCCTACGAAAGCGGCATCGTCCAACCAGGCGCAACCCCACCCGCCTAACGAGCCGATCCAACCAACGAGTTACCCAGGCCGTGAAACTCAGTCGGAGCGACGGAGGAGCGGGCAGGTGGCGAGGGACGAGCCAGCACCAATGCGGCTATGTCCATGTCCGACGAACGTCGGCCCGAGCGGGGGTAGTTCGCGTTCACTCGCTGCGCTCGCGAATGCTGTCGGAGCCGGACCGGTCTACGGTCCCGGCATGTCAGGGTGAAACTCAGTCGGAGCGACGGAGGAGCGGGCAGGTGGCGAGGGACGAGCCAGCACCAATGCGGCTATGTCCATGTCCGACGAACGTCGGCCCGAGCGGAGCGGTGCAACGCGGTTAACCAGCTCCGGCCATTGCCAGGCCGAGTTGTTCCTTGGTTGCGTCGGCCCGGTCGACGAAGGTCACGATCTTGCCTTCGAACATCACCGCGATGCGGTCGGCGAGCCCGAGGATCTCGTCGAGGTCCTCGGAGATCATCACGATCGCGCAGCCAGCGGTGCGTTGGGCAATGAGTTGTGAGTGGATGTACTCGGCGGCGCCAATGTCTACGCCACGGGTGGGCTGAGCCGCAAGAACCACCTTGGGATTGCTGTCGAGCTCTCGGGCCATGATGACCTTCTGGATGTTCCCGCCAGACAGGCTGCTCGTCGGGGTCGACAACGACGGCGTCTTCACTGCGAAGTCATCAACGAGCCGCTGGCAGTGTTTCTTGATGGCCTCGAAGTTGAAGAGCCCGCCACGACTAAAACGTTTCTCGCCGTGGTTTACGAGCAATAGGTTCTCGGTGATATCAAAGTCACCAATAGCGCCATCTTTCATACGTTCTTCGGGCACGTAACTGAGCCCTGCACCACGTGTGGCTGCCGGGTTCGCTCGGGTGATATCAACCTCGTCGATCGAGACCGAGGAACCAGCCTCGGCAGGCCGAAGACCAGCAATCGTTTCGGCAAGTTCACGCTGGCCGTTACCAGAGACACCGGCGATACCGACGATCTCGCCACCATAGACAGTCAGGTCGACCCCGTTTACTGCCATGGTGTCGCGGTCGCCCATTACATGAACGTTGGTGAGCTTTAGCCGGGCTTCGCCCCGGTCCAGTGCCGGCTTGTCGGGAGCGAGCTTGACCTCGCGTCCGACCATCATCTCGGCAAGCTGTTGCCGGTTCGCTTCAGCCGGGGTGGTGTTGCCAGTAACACGCCCATTGCGCAGCACCGTGATTCGGTCGCTGAGTTCAAGGACTTCGTGCAGCTTGTGGCTGATGAAGACAATCCCGGTGCCTTCGGCCGTCATCTTGCGCAGGATCACAAAGAGATCGTCGACCTCCTGGGGTGTCAGCACTGCCGTTGGCTCGTCGAGTACAAGAAGTTCCGCATCGCGATAGAGCGCCTTGATGATCTCGACCCGTTGGCGTTCACCAACGGACAACTTCCAGATTTCGATGGCTGGGTCGACTGCTAGGCCGTATCGCTCCGAAATCTCGACGATGCGGTTCGAGACCGCTTCGAGGTCGGTTCGCATTCCCCTGCTCGATGGCAAACCAAGTGCCACGTTTTCGGCAACGGTGAGGGTGGGCACCAGCATGAAGTGCTGATGCACCATCCCCACATGTTGTTCGATGGCACTGGTTGGTGATGAGATCGCCGCGGTTTCGCCCCGCAGCAAGATCTCACCTTCGTCGGGCAGGTACAGCCCGAACAGGATCTTCATGAGTGTGCTTTTGCCCGCACCGTTCTCGCCCAACAATGTGTGCACTTCGCCTGGGAGCACGTCGAACGACACATTGTCGTTCGCGAGCACACCGGGAAAACGCTTGGTGATGTTGTGCATCGCCAGAAGGGGAGTCGTCATGAAATTTTCCTGCTTGCTGCCAGCTATTCGGGATCCGTAGAGCGAACGTGTACCTGATACACGTTCGCTCTGCTGGAATCAGGCCGGTGGGGTGATGTCGCCAGCGATGATCTGGTCGATGATGTCGCCAGCACCGCTCACGGCACCGCCGTCTAGGTCGAAGCAACCATTGATCTCCACGACGAGGCCGCCGTTTTCGAGGGTCAACGACATTGCTTCGCCGCCGAGGGTGCCTTCTTCGATCATCTCGAACATGTCGTCGAGGATGACTTCCCAGTGGTAGACCTGCGATGCAACGACCTGGTCGGTTGACCATGCCTCTTGGTTCGACTGGGTGCCAAACCAAGGGATGTCATTTTCGGCGGCCACGTTCACTGCGCCAACCGTTGACTGTGACGTTCCGGTCAGTACATCGACACCGGTGGTCAAGAATGCCTCGGCCGCTTCGGTTGCGAGCGCAACGTCTGAGAACGAACCGGTGTAGGTCACGGCGACGTTGCCGGCACCGTTTGCTTCTGCACCAGCTTTGAAGCCATTGATGTAGGCAACTGCGTCGCCAGCTTCGACCGGTCCAACCACACCGATTGAACCGCCATCGGCGAGTTCGCCAGCGATCCAGCCGTTGACGTAACCGCCCTGTTGAGCCTCGGGGTAGTAGGCGAAGACGTTCGGAATGTCATTCGTGCTTGTTGAGGTGCCCCAGATAAACGAGGTCTCGGGGAAGTCAGGCGCGATCTCGGCTAGCGAGCCGCCGTACTGGGTGCCGTGCACGATCACGACTTCGATGCCATCTGCGGCGTAACTGCGAATGGCGTCGGCGGCGACTTCGACCTGGAAGGTGCCATCGGTGACCTGCGGCTCAATGCCCAGGCGAGTTAGTGAATCGATCATGCTTTGTGTGAACGCAAGGTCCTGTGAGTCGCTAGGTGCCACAACAGCAACGGAGAGGTCAGTAACCTTCTCGCCCTTGGTCACCGAGTTGTCGGTGCCGCACTCGCTGGTAGCGGTACCAGTCGCCGACTCGGCCTCGTCGCTTCCGCCACATGCGGCAGCGAACATCGATAGCGCAAGTAACGCGGTGAGCAGGGTCATCAGCCTGCGTGATTTGGTGGTGTTCATAGTTCCCCTCCCAGGGTCTCGCAGTGTTTATCTTGCGATTATTTCGAAAGTGTTTCGGTGATCAGTGTCGTGAGAATGGTTTCGTGAGCGCCGCTGGTCCGCGCACTCGTTTGGCGAGGAGTACAAGTGCCAGAATCGTGATGAGTGCGGGAGCCATGGCAGCAATGTCAGAGGCAGAGTTCGGGATGATGTCACGTGCCTGCCATTGCAGTCGAGTAGCAGTCACGATGCCGTAGAGCATCGCTCCCGCCATAACCCACTTGGCCCGCCACGCTCCGAAGTAGACGAGCGCGACAGCAATAAAACCAAGCCCATTGGTGAGGTTCTGTTGGAACACACCGAGCTGGAGCGACAGGGTTGCGCCGGCGAGCCCAGCGAGAGTGTTGCCGATCAGGATGGCGAAGAACCGAGTGCGTTCGACCGATACGCCCAGGCTGTCAGCGGCTTGTGGATTCTCGCCCACGGCCTTGATGTTGAGACCGAACGTCGTGTTGTTCATCATCCAGGTGACGAGCGGCACGAGTGCGAAGGCGATGTAGGTCATCAGGTTGTGACTGAACAACAGTTCGCCCAGGTATTTGATGTCTTCGAGCGGTTCGAAGATGCCCCCAACCAGTGGAAGCTTGGCCAGCGAAGGCAGCTTACGGATCGGCTGGATCGCTCCGACGAGTTCTTGCGATAACAGGTCGCTGAACCCCAGACCGAACAAGAAGATTCCGATGCCGCTGATGCCTTGCTGAGCGTGCAAATTCACGGTGACGACCGCGTACACGAGACCCATGAACAAGCCGATGAGCAAGCCGACGCCGATCCCGAACAGGTGGCTTCCGGTTTCTACAACCGTGTAATAGGCGCCGAATGCGCTGAGCAACATGACGCCGTCGACGCCTAGGTTGAGCACGCCGCTGCGCTGTCCGATCGTTTCACCAAGCGCTGCCAGAAGGTAGGGGACGGCAAACCGCACTGCAGAAGCGAAGGTCGCAATCAGCACCGACAAGGTGAAGAACTCACTCATCGGATGGTGTCCTGGGTGGTTGAGTTCTGCTGCTCATCGACCCGGTCGTCGTTCGATTCTCGAAGTTCGGCGGTCTCGGTGGCGAATGCCCCTTGGTTGAGTCGGCGTTCGAGCCAGCTTCGTAACCGATCGCTACTCACCACGAACAGCACGATGAGACCATTGAGCGCTACCGCAAGCGCAGCTGGGATCTGTAATGCCTGTTGCAGCTTGGTGGCGCCGGTGAGCAGTGCGCCGAAGAGGAATGATGATGGGACGGTCCACAGCGGATGGAGCCCGCCGAACAATGCGGCGACGATGCCGTTGAACCCTGCCGACCCGGTGAATCCAGCTGCGCCGCCGTCGGTGACCATGCGCAAGCTTTCGCTGCCAAACACCAGCATGACACCAGCAAGTCCCGAGAGTGCTCCGCTCATCGCCATTGCGGTGGTGATGTTCTTTTCGACCGAGATGCCAGCAGCTCGGGCGGCATCGGGGTTGTGTCCCACGGCTCGCAGCCGGAATCCAAGGGGTGTGCGCCACAAGATGATGTACACGACAATCGCAGCGACCACAGCAATAACGACACCCAGATGGAGCCGAGTGCCTTCGGCCAGCGACGGCATGGCCGCATTGTCGCTCAGTCGTTCGGTCTGAGGGATACGAGACCCGGTCTTCTCAATGGGGTCGATCATGGGGCCGCGCAGCAGGAAGTTCATCAGTTGGACGGCCACGATGTTGAGCATCACGGTGCTCAGGATTTCGTTGACCGACGCATACGCCTTGAGTGCGCCGGGAATAGCGCCCCAGATGCCGCCACCGATCATGCCAGCGATCATGACGATCGGCAGCAGCAAAGCGCGGGGTGTGTCAGGAATCGCGAGGGCCACCGCAGTGGAGAGCAATGCACCGGCGATGATCTGCCCCTCGCCGCCAATGTTGATCACGCTGGCCCGGAAGGCAATGGTGATGCCGATGCCAACCAGGAGTAGTGGGGTTGCCCGTACAGCGGTGACCGCCACACGGTCGCCCGAACCGAACGCTCCTTCGATAATTGCGCTCGCACCGCTGATCGGATTTTCGCCCAGGGCAAGGATCATGAGCGAGCCAAGCACAAATGCAACTAATGCCGCTCCGAGCGGAACGCTAGCCCCCAGTAGCCGTTTCATCCGTCGCTAAATCTAGTAGGTCTGTCGGGCTGGCGTTCAAATGACTGAACAAAACGTTACCTGGCCCATGCGATGACTTCGGGATCGCTCGGCAATAACGCCAAAGGCGCCACCCGAGGTGACCCCTTCTCTAAGCATGTTTTAGTCGGAGCGGCGGAGGAGCGGGCGGTTGGCGAGGGACGAGCCGACGCCAAACCGCCTGCAGCCATGTCCGACGAACGTCGGCCCGAGCGGGGGTAGTTCGCGTTCACTCGCTGCGCTCGCGAATGCTGTCGGAGTTCTGCGGGTCTACGGTCCCGGCATGTCAGCAGTGTGTTTTAGTCGGAGCGGCGGAGGAGCGGGCGGTTGGCGAGGGACGAGCCGACGCCAAACCGCCTGCAGCCATGTCCGACGAACGTCGGCCCGAGCGGAGCGGTGAAACGCGGTTCTATACCGCTGCGAAGCCGAGTTCGAGGTCGGCGATGATGTCGTCGATGGTCTCGAGGCCGACCGATAGTCGGATCAGTCCTGGGGCGACACCACTTGCTGCCTGCTCCTCTTCAGTGAGCTGGCTGTGGGTGGTTGAACCTGGATGGATGATCAGACTGCGCACGTCGCCGATGTTGGCCACATGACTGTGGAGCACGGTGGCGTTGACGAACTTCTCGCCAGCCTCGCGTCCACCCTTGATGATGAATGCAGGTACCGAGCAGAAGCCGCGGCCCTCGGTGTACTTGGCCATACGTTCGTGCCACGGGCTCGACGGTAGACCGGCGTATTGCACCGATTCGACTTTGTCGTGACCGTCGAGGAACTCGGCGACAGCCTGGGCGTTCTGGCAATGCCGCTCCATACGCAAACTCAAAGTTTCACAACCCTGGATGAAGTGGAACGCGTTGGTTGGCGACATGGCGGCACCGAGGTCACGCAGACCCTGAACCCGAGCCTTGATGATGTAGGAGCCAGCCCCAAGTGCTGGCCAGAACGCCATGCCGTTGTAACTGGGGTCGGGGTTGTTCATGCCAGGGAACTTCTCGGCATCACCGAAGTCGAAACTGCCGCCGTCGATGACCACGCCACCGATCGATGTGCCATGCCCACCAATGAACTTGGTGGTCGACTCGATCAGGATGTCGGCGCCCCACTTGAGCGGATTGATCAGGTACGGCGATGGCACCGTGTTATCCAAGATCAAGGGAACACCAGCGTCGTGGGCGACGGTCGAGACTCCTTCGATGTCGATGCAGTTGTTCATCGGGTTGCCTACGGTCTCGCCGTAGAACAGCTTGGTGTTGGGTTGGGTGGCAGCCCGCCACTCATCCAGGTCGTCAGCATCCTTGACGAAGGTGACGGCAATGCCCATCTTCGGAAGTGTGTAGTTGAACAGGTTGTAGGTGCCTCCGTACAACGATGAAGCAGTAACGATGTGATCACCTGCATCACAGATGTTCGTTATGGCCAGCGTTGTCGCAGCCTGGCCCGAGGCCACACAAAGTGCGCCGGGAATGCCAACTGCGGTTGCGGTACCACCTTCGAGATCCGACAAACGTGCTTCGAGCACACCGGTCGTCGGGTTCATGATCCGGGTGTAGATGTTGCCTATCTCGGCCAGAGCAAACAGGTTTGCTGCGTGTTCTGCATCTCGGAAAACGAAACTGGTCGTTTGGTAGATCGGGACCGTACGGGCACCCGTTTCTGAGTCGGGCACCTGCCCAGCGTGTATCTGACGGGTTTCAAAACCTTGCGTCATGGTTGCTCCACATATGTGTTGTAAATGAAGTCGTCATTGTCGACCATGTGGGTCGGGTTTACAACACGAGAGGTGAATTGCCGCAGAACTATTTCAGCGTCAACGTGTGGCCAAGCTGATTGGGTCTGATTGGGTCGGTCATAGACAACCAGGTTCGGACCGGCGCAGCTGGTCGACGGTCGCGTAACCTGGGCTCATGTCTGAGTGGTCTACCGATCCAGCCCAAGCCGCCGAACTCGATGCCGCGGATCCGCTTGCGGAGATGCGTAACCGTTTCGAACTTCCACCACCGCCCCAGGGAGCTGCCGACTCGATTTACTTCGTCGGCAACTCGCTCGGCCCCATGCCCAAGAAGGCTCGCGACTACGTGGTCGGCGAGCTCGATCGGTGGTCGACACTCGGCGTCAAGGGTCATTTCACCGGTGACCCTGGTTGGGCCGATTATCACCGTTCGGTCGAGGACTCGATGGCTCGGGTTCTCGGGGCTCAGCCGAATGAAGTCACGGTTATGAACGCGCTCAGCGTCAATCTGCACTTGTTGCTCGTCAGCTTCTACCGGCCCACACCGGATCGGCACAAGATCTTGATCGAAGAACATGCCTTTCCATCGGACCATTTCGCGGTTGAGAGCCAGATTCGCCAACGTGGGTTTGACCCAGCAACCTCGCTTGTCACCGTGTCGCCTCGCGACGGCGAAGAACTGCTGCATCCCGAAGACATCATTCATGCAATCGAATCCTGTGGTGATGAGTTGGCGACCGTGCTTCTACCAGGTGTGCAGTACTACACCGGCCAGGTGCTGCCGATGGCTGACATCGCTGCCGCTGGGCATCGGGTTGGCGCAACGGTCGGCATCGATCTTGCACACGCGGTTGGCAACATCGAGTTGTCTATGCACGACGACGATGTTGACTTCGCCACCTGGTGCTCCTACAAGTACCTGAATGCAAGCCCGGGCGGCGTGAGCGGCATCTATGTGCACGAACGCCATGTCAATGATCAGTCGCTGCCGAAGTTTCTGGGCTGGTGGGGCACTCGCCGAGATACGCGTTTCGAAATGGTCAATGAGTTCGACCCCATCCCCACAGCCGAGTCGTGGCAGATCAGTAACGGCACGGCACTGACCAACGCGGCCATGCGGGCCTCGTTAGAGATCGTCGACGAGGCCGGTGGGATCGCCGCAATGCGGGCCAAATCCGAAAAGCAGACCGCCTACCTGTTGTACCTGCTCGACGAGTTGCTGCCGGGGGTCGTCGGCACCCTGACCCCTCGTGACCCTGCCCAGCGCGGCTGCCAGCTGTCACTGGAGATTCTTCCCGAGGACATCGACGGCAAGGCCGTGTTCGATGCAATCGAAGCCGCTGGCGTTTTCTGCGATTGGCGCTACCCGAATGTGATCCGGGTCGCTCCAGCTCCACTGTTCAACACATTCGGTGAGATCCGCCGCTTTGTCGACATCTTATTCGGAGCACTCGCAGCAAACCCGGCATGACATCTTTGGGTGAGAACGGGCCAACGTTGGTCATCGGCGGCGGCATCGCAGGCGCCTACATGGCGGCGCTGCTCGGGCAACGTGGCGAACAGGTCACGGTGTTCGATAGCAGGCCGGACCCTCGCTCCGAGGCTGGTGCTGGTGGGAGATCAATCAACCTGGCCATCGCCGAACGAGGTCTGGCAGCATTGCGTCAGCTCAACGGCGTTGTCGACAGGGTTGAAAAAATCGTGGTGCCCATGCATGGGCGTATCATCCACGACGACAACGTGAGCGGCCTGCAACCGTATGGAAACCTGCCGAGCGAGGTCTTATGGTCGGTTGACCGCACCGCACTCACCGCTGTGTTACTCGACGCCGCCGAGGCGACTGGCAACGTCGACATTCGATTCACTCAGCGATGTCGGGCGATCGACTTTGACCTGAACCTCGTTTCGTTTACCGATTCGACCCAAGCCGACACCTGGTACCAGTTGCCATTCGGAACCATCTTTGGCGCCGACGGTGTTGGCTCGACCGTTCGGTCAGAAATGCTTGAACAAAACGGAGGTGCGGTTCGCAAGGAGATGCTCGATCACCGTTACGTCGAGATTGAAATGCCAGCTGGCGACCACGGCGAGTTCCAAATGGAGCCGCATGGTCTACACATCTGGCCCCACAACGATTTCATGCTCATCGCACTTCCGAATCCGAGTGGCGACTTCACCTCGACCCTCTTCTTGGCGGCTGCTGCCGAAGGGCCGAGCTTTGCAGCCATGCAGTCAGCTGCCGAGATCAACGCGTTCTTTGAAGAGAACTTCGCTGACTTCGCGCAGATGGTTCCTGACTATGTCGAACAGTTCATTGATGCGCCACTTGGTCGGCTTGGCACGATCCGGACCGTCGGTTGGAGCTTCGAAGACCGGGCCGTACTGGTCGGCGATAGCGCCCATGGCATTGTCCCGTTCCACGGCCAGGGTATGAATCTGGCGCTCGAGTCGGCAGCGGCGTTGGACAGAATGTTGCAGGCGCACCCCCACGATCCCGCTGCTGCCTTCGAGGCCTTCGAGGCAGACCGTGGTGACGACGCCAACGCCATCGCTGACATGGCGCTTGAGAACTATGTCGAGATGCGAGACAAGGTGAACGACCCCGACTATCTGCTCAAGCGCCAGCTCTCACTGATGCTGGCCGAGCGCCTTCCCGATCACTTCCGACCCCGCTACAACATGGTTATGTTCTCAGCCATCCCGTATGCCGACGCGTTCGCTCGTGGCGATCAGCAGGCGGAGCTTCTCGCCGAACTGGTTCAGGGTTGTACCACGATCGACGAAGTCGACATGGCAGCGGCCGAAACCGCAGTTCTGGCCCTGGGTTTGTTGCCGTCTGGCTCGACGACTGGTCGGCCGGGGCCACAAACAGCTGGTTAGGTTAGCCAAGTCCGAAGTACTCCAACGGCTGGTTAGAGATCCTTGATACGTGCGGCGAGTTGGGTAGCAGCAGCCGTGGGGGAGAGCGAGCGAGCCGCCACCGCGTCGAGGACTTCGGCTACACCCGCAAGACTCTGGCCAGCGAGCATGAGATCGACACGGGACTCAAGGTCGGCCATAAGCCGGTTGCGGACTTCGTCGATGTCTCGATTGACGCGCCTGGCTTCGAGCTGTCCATTGGCGGTAATCGCAGTCCGATGACGCTCGATGGCGTCCCACATCTCGGGTGCACCTTCGCCAGAAAGAGCCGTGGTCATGATGATCTCAGGACGCATACCAGTGCGCTGGTCCTGGCCCGACACATGGCTCAGATCGAGCATCAGATCTAGGTCACGGCGCACATCTTTGGCACCGGGGCGATCGGCCTTGTTGACCACAAACAGATCGGCAAGTTCAAGCAGCCCAGCCTTGTTCGCCTGCACTGAATCGCCCATGCCAGGCGTCGCGACGACCACGGTGGTGTCGGCGGTGCCAGCGATGTCGACCTCGACCTGACCGACACCGACCGTCTCGATCACGATGGGGTCATAACCCGTGGCATCGAGCAAACGGACGACACCGGGAACCGCAAGCGACAATCCGCCTTGATGGCCTCGAGTTGCCATTGACCGAATAAATGTGTCAGGCGACGCGACATCTTCCATACGAACGCGGTCGCCCAGAATCGCGCCGCCAGTGAGTGGGGATGACGGGTCAACCGCAAGCACAGCGGCTCGTTTGCCAGCCTCGCCGAGCAGTTTCACGAGCTGGCCGGTGAGCGTGGACTTGCCTGAGCCGGGAGCGCCGGTAATGCCGATCACATGGGCGTTTCCTGCTCGCTCATGAGCGAGTTCGGCGACGGTTTCAGCCTCGGCCGCGTCACGTTCGACGAATGTGATAAGACGGCCAAGCGCGCGGCGTTCGCCACCAAGCGCTTTGTCAAAGATGTCTGCTGGGGGAAGTCCGCGCAGGCTCACGACGCGGCTACGCCTGGGGCGACGAGCCGCGAACTACAGCCACAGCGTCGCGGACGGTTTGGGCAACCTCTTCGGCCGATGCGCCTGGGCCCAAGATCGCAGCGACACCAGTTTTCATCAGCGGGTCGATGTCTTCGTCGGGCACGATGCCGCCAACGATCACCGGGACTTCGAGGCCAGCTTCGGCCAGCGCATCGACCATCTTGGGGGCAAGCGTCATATGGCTGGCGTTGTGCATGGAGAGACCGACAGCGTCCGCGTCCTCCTGCTCGACAGCGTTCACGACGTTCTTGTAGCTCTGGCGGAGCCCAAGAAAGATGACTTCCATCCCAGCGTCGCGCAGGATGCGGGCCACGATCTTGATGCCGCGGTCATGGCCATCGAAGCCAAGTTTGGCGAGGACAACACGGATCTGCGGGTCACTGGTTGATGCGTCGCTCACAGGAAGACCTTCTCTACATAGGTGCCGAAGACTTCTTCGAGTGAAGCCACGATCTCGCCTTCGGTAGCGAATGTTTTAACAGCCTCGATCATGGTTGGCATCAAGTTGATTTCGGGATCTACGGCCTCGGTCTTGAGCTGCGTGAGTACGCGGGTTACGGCGTCGCTGTCGCGGCGTTGTTTCACGTCGTTGAGTCGCTTGAGTTGGTACTCCTCGACTTCGGCGCCGATACGGAGCAGGTTGCGTTCGCCCGAGTCACCTTCGGTGAATTCGTTGACGCCCACAATGATGCGTTTGCCTTCGTTCACTTCGCGTTCGAAGCGGTAGGCCGCATCGGCGATCTCGCCAACGAAGTAACCGTCGTCGATGCCGGCGTAGGCGCCTTCGAGGATCGAGTCGTTTCCGATGTCAAGCAGGTGCGCGAAGATGTCTTCGGCTCGTCGTTCCATCTCGTCGGTCATCCATTCGACGAATGGAGCGCCGCCCAGAGGGTCGACCACATTGGTCACGCCGGTTTCGTGAGCCACGATCTGCTGGGTGCGGAGCGCGATGCGAGCGGCGTCCTCGGTCGGAAGCGCCATGGCTTCGTCGTAGGCATCGGTGTGTAAGGACTGCGTGCCACCGAGCGCTCCGGCCAGCGCCTGGATGGCTACCCGGCCAATGTTGATTTCAGCCTGTTGTGCGGTGAGCGACACACCAGCGGTTTGGGTATGAAACTTCATCATCATGCTTCTGGGATCTTTTGCGCCGTAGCGCTCTTTCATCCACCTTGCCCAGATTCGACGAGCGGCGCGGAACTTGCCGATCTCTTCGAAGAAGTCACTATGAGAGTTGAAGAAGAACGACAGACGAGGAGCGAAGTCGTCGATGTCGAGTCCGGCGGCCACAGCGGCTTCGACATACGCGAAGCCGTTGGCCAGTGTGAACGCCAGTTCCTGCGCAGCGTTCGAGCCGGCTTCACGGATGTGGTAACCCGAGATCGAGATCGGATGCCACTTTGGCATCTCAGTCGACGTGAACTTCATCATGTCGGTGACGATCCGCATCGATGGTCGAGGCGGGAAGATGTATTCCTTTTGCGCCTGGTATTCCTTGAGGATGTCGTTCTGGATCGTGCCGGCGAGCTGTGAACGCTCGACACCGGTCTTCTCGCCCACAGCGATGTACATGGCCATGATCATGGCCGCGGGGCCATTGATGGTCATCGACGTGGATACTGAACTGAGGTCGATGTCGGCGAACAGGTCCTCCATGTCGGCCAATGTGTCGACGGCGACGCCACAGTGGCCAACCTCGCCCAGCGCCCAGTCATGGTCGCTGTCTCGACCCATAAGCGTGGGCATGTCGAATGCGGTGGACAGGCCGCCGCCGCCAGCGCGCAGCAGTTCCTTGAACCGGGCGTTGGTGTCCTCGGCAGTGCCGAAACCAGCGAACATGCGCATGGTCCACAGCCGGGACCGGTAACCAGCGGCATGTAAGCCGCGGGTATAAGGGTACTGCCCGGGGTAGGGGCCATCGCCGTACAGAGGTTCAACAGGAACCCCTGACATCGTCTCGAATGGGACGTCGCGCAGCTTGGTCGCGTCGTATGCCTCTTGCCAGGCGGCTCGGGCTTGATCAGGTGCCGGATCGCTCATGGGTGCTCCAGATAGTAGGAAGTCCAACTATTTGACATCCTAGTACCCGGTGACGCGGTACTGTCATGCCGATGAGGATTCGTTGTGGGGCTTGATTTCGATCCCATCGAGGAAGCGCAAACCAACTGGAAACAGCACGGGTGGGGCGATGGCCGGGCGATGGTGGCAGCAACTTCCATCACGCGCGCTCACCAGATCGTGCTGGCGCGTATCAATGCGGCACTTGCTCCATTCGATCTCACCTTCAGCCGGTTCGAAGTATTGGCCCTGCTGTACTTCGCTCGTGAAAACTCGCTGCCGATGGGCAAGATCGGGGCACGACTGCAGGTGCACCCAACCAGTGTCACGAGCTTGGTCAACCGACTCGTCAGTGACGCCCTGGTAGAGCGAGTGGATCATCCAACGGACCGACGCACGACATTGGTTGCACTGACGGCACGAGGGGAAAAACTCGCCCCACAGTGCGCTGCGGCGCTCGAGGAAACGGGTTTCGGTGTTGAAGGTCTTAGTGATCGCGACCTAGATGCGTTAGCGGCGACCATTACGTCGTTGCGCGAGGCAAGTGGTGATTGGCAAGCCGGAGATGCGGTTCGCCGTCTGCTCTAACTTCGAGAAAAGTCCTGCGGTTCGCCTGAGGCTCTCGTCGTTTTGTACACGTCAACATCTCTCAGCCGAACGGCACTCGGTCGGCTGATACCGTGCACTTCGCCGTGCGTATGAATCAACTCCTTGAGCAGAGCGATCGACCAACCGGTCATTTCGCCGACTGACAGTGCCTTCGTTCACGTTGCAGCG